>Ga0187854_10000019_pt1 | contig 235260 bp, 256 predicted proteins | sample June2016WEW_6_15_FD_132445 | JGI IMG/M metagenome (GOLD analysis project Ga0187854, IMG submission 132445) | Peatland microbial communities from SPRUCE experiment site at the Marcell Experimental Forest, Minnesota, USA - June2016WEW_6_150 | ecosystem: Environmental > Terrestrial > Soil >... | reverse complement strand
TGGCAGAAAACGATGTTGAATTACCCACATTTGGCGGGAAGCCACCAGCAGGATTAGTTAAAAAGAGAACACCGTTGATAGAAACATTATAACTGGTAACTGCCCCATTATCCTGTCCTCCTTTCCAGGTTACCTGGATATTAGTTCCTATATGTGATGCAGTTGCTGCAACAACTCTCGTCTTCTGGATATTCCCCGCCATACCAAATACAAATGCAGCAATGACTGCTGCAAGGATCACAGTAATGGCGACCATCAGTATAACGCCGATTACAGGGGATACCGCTTCTTCATTTTTAGTAAACGCCATAATTTCAAACACCTTTCATAGAATGCCCCCAAGCGGGGCAAGACAATATATATAGAGGGATTATGTTGTATGTAGATAAATATTTCGTTTTGATTAAATGCATTTTTAAGCGTTAAAATGAATTTCATTCAAGAAAACTCCGAATAATCTTATCACCCCAAGTACTTTATCTTAGAACTTCGACCGACTGGATGGAATCTCTTGTTAATTGTGCGTTACAGGAACGGTACAAGCAAGTATAAGATCTCGGAGACCGGTTTGGGAAAATTGCCAACGCAAATTGAATGGAAACCATTTCAAGAGACAGGAGTGCCGGTGCACGGAAGATGAAGTGGAAGAGGGCAAACCGATGGAAGAAGAAGTCGGGGATGTTGATGGTACCCTGCTAGAAGAGGAAGAATAGGTACCCGGATATGCTTTAAAACAAGGCGTCTTTTATCATCTATAAAAACCGCATATTCTTTATTATACCGCAATAGAAAAACCAGAAATGCCCGAATGCTCACGGTCACATACGGATCCTATGGTGCAAGCTTCACATTGATGGAAAGTAGACATGGGCAAAAATCGGATTGCAGTATTGCCACACTTTCGGGTTGCTGATTCCTGATGAAAAGAGGTTATGTTCTGAATGGTCTCTAAAGGAACCCACAGGAAAATGAGTGAGGCACGGAAAAAGAGGTATGGGACAGATCCGAATACACCAGCGGGAAGAGAAAGTGCGTGCGTAATATTAAAAAATCACTACGAAACATTGAAAGAAGATCCAGAACATCTATCAACAAAGTTTATTCAAAAACTTATTGGAATAGATCGTGCTGGGTTATAAACGAGTTAATATTGTTTATGCGTTACCACCAGAGGATGTTATGACCGTGTTTGGTTGTTCAAAACGAACAGCCATAGATTATATCGAAACGCTAAAATTTATAGTTCCATGGTAAATGCATCCCATAACAGTTAACAGCAAAATCCATCCCTCAACAAGTTAACAGAACCTTGTCTCTGGTGGCTTCGACTGGGGGAGATAAAACTTGTGACTGGGTAAACGGGGCTTGAGGAATGGACAAAAAACACAATCAACACTGTATTTATTTAAAAAACATCACACCAGTGAAAGCCCCGCACTCGTTTGCGATACGTTCAACCCGTTTGTTCTCGTTATTTCTCTGGGTATCTCTTTCTCTAATAGATGCACTGAACCCCAGTACTGCATGTAGTTTGCATAAACGTATTCTGGGAGAGGGTGTTTGTAGTGCGACCAATCAATGCCACTCACGCCGTGTGTTAAAATGTATGCCCGATTACTCTGACCCCATTCAATTATGTCACCGTGTTGTTCTACAAACTTTCTCAAGTCTGAAGGGGCGAATTGCAGGGGAACTCGACACAGTAAAATTTTATGACGACTAATCCACGTTTGATATCCTCCTGTTTCAAACATCTTATCTCCGTCTTTTTTGCCTACTATTATGTGCGTCAGTAGTTGAATGATATCGGGATGGATGGGAACGTAATGTTCCATTCGGATTTTATCCTGTCGTGGAATCACATGAAGAACAGGGGGGTTCGATTGCATTGCGTCCTTAAATTGACTAGCAGCGAGTTGACTGATTGTAGATTCAATGCGTTGACCGGTATAAGCGCCGAACACGGTAATTCCAACGTAATTCACCATTGACTCGTAACTCAATCGTTGTTCAATGTAGGCATCGAATAGAGAGTCAAGAACGTGGGTAATATCCTCCTTGGTGACGATCCGTGAGGTAACTGTCTTCCGATCTTTTCTCGTTTTCGGCATTTCGAGGAAGAGCGCGAAATTTTGGTACCGTGTGTCAAAATGCAACTTCGATAGGTACTTGAGGAAGGATTTCGCGAAGTTCAAGAATTTACCCCACGAATCGCGACTTGAATAATGAGTCATAACGTAATCATAAAATGTGTTCATAGTGGTTTGACTTTTTGCGCCGCGCGATGTATTCCAAAATATGTCAGAAGATTTAGTCATCCAATGGAGTGATTTTTTGGAGATCTCTCGACAACCCCTTTCTGTATAACTATCTATTTCGTTCTTTGAAAACTGCAAAATAAGGTCGGTTAAGTTTGATCCATTATCACAACCATTATGGTTAGTGATGGAATGAGCCTCATGGACTATTTGTCTAAGACTTCGAGGTTCACACGGCGAAGATCTCGTGTTCGAATCACGACGAGCCCATGACGTTTTTGGTTGGTCCCTTATACGAATTTTACTATGTTTTATTTTCGCGATTCGCGAGCCTCGCTTTAATACTCCAAAATGTAGAGAATGAGAATGTTCCTAATATTCATTTAAAAGGCATAAAATAAAGACACAAGAATCAAACCAACAATACAAACGAAAAGGTAAGGCAAATAGTCTAATCCTAAATAAATTACTGACAATATTTCAATTAGTATCGCTATCCCAATTCCGATTAAGAGTACAGCTCCTATTGCATGTTTAAAGATTGAAATGTCTCTATGAACATCGTTCATGTTTTACACTATATCTGGCCACGTTACAAACAAATTGATATACATTGAATTTTTGAACCCTGTTTGACAATCTATAAGATATTTACTCATTTATTATATCAATTATCCATTTTATATCAACTAATTGTAATATTGTCATGGATATTCAGTCCATTGTTAATTACACGTTCATAAATGGCAAGTGAATATCTATAAAAATAAGATTCAAAATCTGTAGTAATTGTGATTTTTATTCTATTTACAAAAAGCACATGACAGAGTTTATCAAAGATTGATTTCAAAAGAGTAAAAAAATTTAGGCGTTCTTCATCTTCGCCTTTGCGACGTAACCGTCCTTTCCAATATAATACATATAGCCGGCTTCTTTTGCTATCTTCTCTGAGCCGACTTTCTTCTTCCTGCCACCTGGGTTTGACTTCATGGGTGCTGCCCAGACGTAGCCATCCTTTCCAACAAAGTATAGATAGCCTTTCTCACGGCTGATCTTTTCCTTTCCAACTTTCTGTCCCATTGAAACACCTCAAAACTCTCGTCGAGAGTTTTGATAAAGAGTTGTTCCGTCTGAAACTATAAAAGGTTTCTCGTCGGTAGCCGTCGTAAGGTTCAATTTAGACAGAATAAAATGGACATTTTTGACAAATGACCGCACAAAACGTGCCATTTCAAAATCGATTAAAATTGCCCAAAATCTCTTTTAGAGATTAAATCATACTTTTCATTATACTTTAAACAAACACTTTTTACTGGAAATTCAATCACCGCGCTTTTTACAACCATTTTAATATGAATGTTATCGTGGTATAGAGGATACAATTCAGAAACAAATTTTTTTCTTATAATTAGTGATTGATTTTTGAATTTGATGGTAATAAATCTGCTACTATAGGTGAGGTTTCAATAAGGGGTGATATCCATTGGGTCGCTAGTGGTGATCCAGATATTGATTGACCTGAAAATAATATTGGATATTCACTCAGTAATGCAAAAAAATTAAAATTAAAGATATAAAAGTTTTATCAAACTTCACAAATTGTTACTTATTGTTAAACTTCAATAAGCTTTCGTCGATGACCTTAATTGATATTATTCGTACGTTTCTGATAAATTATTTTACTCAATTGATTGAAAGGTTTAAGCAAGTAAGTTTGAACCGGATATTTATCGGGTTTCAAAACCTAGTATAGTGGGATTTCTCTGTACTATCACCTTATTCTCACAGATAACTGTAACCTCTGTTGTTCCTACTGCAGGGCGAAGTCGTTTGAAGATAATATTGTTGCCAAAGGATGTAATCTTGAAATTGATGAGAATTTACCTTTAGAATTGGAGTATGATCTGGATACTCTCTATAGTTTTTTGAGACTTGATCCATATTCGACAGTCACATTTTATGGTGGTGAACCACTTCTAAAGAGAGATATTATTCGTAAGATAATGGACGAAGCGCCAGCACAACGGTATATGCTTCAGACTAATGGCCTATTGCTCGACCATCTCGAACCGGAATATATTAATCGATTTGCTACGATCCTAGTTTCGTTAGATGGACGGGAGGCACTTACTGATAATCATCGGGGGCATGGAACTTACCGAAAAGTGATGGAAAATGTTCGAAAGACAGTCCGTAATGGATTTTCTGGAGAAATTATCGCCAGAATGACTGTTACTGAAAGTTCAGACATCTTTGATGCTGTCACATATCTTTCCAACAATCCTGATTATTCATTCTCATCCATTCACTGGCAGTTAGATGCCAATTTTTCTAATGATTTTTCCCAACGAGCGTTTGCGTCATGGGTAACTGAAAAATATAACATTGGAATCCGTTCACTCATTCAACATTGGGTGGATATAATGCACAAAGAAAGTCGAGTTCCCCGATGGTACCCATTTCTTGATACTATGGAGGACTTGTTACTTAAGCGGACAAGCCTTTTACGTTGCGGATCAGGATACGCCAATTATAGTATCATGACTGATGGAAACATCGCTCCTTGTCCAATTATGATTGGTATGAAGGATTACTACCTCGGGCACATCCAATCTACCAGTCCATACGATCTTGCCTCAATTAGTATAGGAGCAGAGTGTGCCGGGTGCAAAATTCTTAATTTCTGTGGAGGTAGGTGCCTTTATGCTAATATAATTCAGCCATGGAATTTGAAGGAGAGAAGACTTGTTTGCAGTACTATAGAGAACTTATACATTTCCCTCACTAACGCAATCCCAGAAATAAGATCTCTTCTTGATGAAGGTAAAATAACATTGAATGATTTTGCTCATGAAAAGTTCAACGGTTGCGAGATTATTCCATGACGAAAAGTGGGTATATTCCCATGGAGATGTATTTATACCTAGCGGATGGATATATATGCGCAGCGTCAAACCTGCATGAGTAAAACAATGGAAAGAAAAGGTTTTGGCGGTCCGAGAAACTTCGGCCCCCGTGAAATGACTAAGACAGTCTGTTCAGACTGCGGTAAAGAGTGTGAAGTCCCCTTCAAACCCACAGAGGGAAGACCAGTTTATTGTCGGGATTGCCTTCCGAAACACCGGAAACCCCGATTCTAATTACCACAAACTCTAAAAAATTTTTCTTATTTTTTGCTCGGTTTACACTTTGTTTAGTGCTTTTTCAATTGCCCATCGACCGCGACCGAATTCCTCACATAAAATCTTGATGATTTCCTTTTTAGATCGCTTCTGTGTTCTTAATGACTCGTACCGACATGCAAGAGCTAAACGTTCCTGTGGGATCCAAGCACGTCCTTGATTTTTAATAATAGTAACAACTGGATTTCTCAGAGTATCGATTAGATATCCCCGTTCTAATAATTGAAGTTCATATACCTTTGCATGAAATATTTCCTCTGATACTTCAAAACCGATCAATCTTCGGTTGAGCCCAATCGCCACTTTTACGGTTGAAAAACCTCCTAAAAAGAGGTCGCAAACCAAATCTCCCCCATTACTGCTGAATTGAAACATTTTCACTAAAAGTTCAATTGGTAACTCGTTTTTATTCTTTTGTTGGCGAGGCTTGTACTCACGGTTAATCACCCATACATCTTCGCGATCGCGAGTATTAGGTGATCGTCCATTATCTGTTTTTTCAGAAAATCCATACCTTGATTCGGCGTTGAAAGTTCGAATCCCTCCGGGTTTTTCATAAAACAAAATGTGATAATGGGATGAGACATACTTCCGTTTCGTAAAGACACCGAAATTATACTTCCAAATGATATGGTTAATTTCTTTAAGCGATGTCTGTTTTAAAGCATGTAAAATGTGATAGAGGTTTGTATAACCAGAGACAATATAGATCGAGCCGCCTGGTCGTAAAACCCGCTCCGCTTCCTTAACCCAAGATAAAGAGAAAGCAGCATATTCATTCTCATCGATTTCAACATATCCTGGTATAACGTGATGTTCTTGCCGGTTATAATGTTGGTGAAGGGTGTCGCCACGGATACCGTATGGAGGGTCAGTTATGATGAGATCAACTGAATTGTCTTGCAGGTGTGACTGCGCACCGGTGATACAATCTTCGTTATACAATACACAATCTTGAATAATCACCGGTTTCATGACAATTTCATATACCCGTCATCTGACAACTAAAAAATCCTTACCAATCACTTCACGTCTTTATGAATCTCCTCCCGGATACGATGGAGAAGGTCATAGACCATCATCCTAAATTCAATTCCGACGTCCTCCCATGACTTGATGTTGTCGTTGCGGGAGGATTGCCGGGGGGTGCCGATCGTTGGGTCAGGTGATACGGTTTTGGTGCCGTTCGCTCTCCCTGACCAGAGAATCCCTCGAATGATTTCGTAATAACCAGTGATGAGAATGAGAATAAAGACAATCGGAACAATTAGGAATGAGAGTATTTGGAATAATTGATTTATCTGATCATTAATGTTTAACCATTGAACAAAATTGAGCAAGAAAGCAATAATAAACACACTACCAAATGCCTTGATTATAGGAGCTGGTAAATCGAGAGGAAATTGAAATGCGGAAAACATGTCTGCGATAAACATAATTATTGCAATGAAAAGAAGTAACCAAAAATTAGCAAATAAAAAATCAACAACACCGATATAGTTCTTATTTGTTATATAATAGGTCAAAATCTTTGCAAGTACCATAAAAATTAGCAATGTGAGGATACCGATCATCCTTGTAACAAAAACCCAACCGAGTGAACGCTCCTCAAACCAACGCATATTATTCTCCAACTCTTCATATCTATTGATCAAGTGGGTATAAATCAATCCCGCAAGACCACAACGCTTTTATTAGAAACACTGATTTCCAGCTTTATCATTGATTATTAAAAACTACGTTGATCAATCAATGAAACCAAAAAGAAGAATAAGGATATTCCCTCATTCTTTATCCCATTATTATTCAAAAAAAATATTTACTGTTATCTCATTTCTTCCCGACACCATAGTATTTTCGTAAAAATTCTTGAATTTTCTCTGATTCAATATACCCAAAATCAAGTTTTTGTACAATATCATTGATCATCCAAGAGAGTTTGATGATTTTCTCTGAAAATTTGTTTTGCATTAGATCAGCAATTCCAATGATACCCTGAAGGGGGTTCCGAATTTGGTCATTGAGTATTGCAAACTGTTGCATGTTCTTTTCAATCTGCTCAAAGGCCTCCATTTTAAGATGATCAATCTCTCGTCGTTCAGTTATATCCCTAGCAATAGCAAGAACCGCCTTCTGCCCATACTGATCAAAGATACGGGCATTGATTTCAACGAGTATAATCTTTCCTTTTTTTGTCCGGTAACCAGTCTCAAACAGCACGAACCCATCGGACCTTAAGCGCCCTACCAAAGGAGAAATACCATCGCCTTCTTCCGCCATTATGATCGATGCCGGAGACATCATTACTAGCTCTTCTCGTGAATATCCTAATACTATGACTGCAGCATCATTTGCTTCAATAATTTTTCCGGAAAGATTCCCTTCATTAAACCTATATATAAGCACTGGATCGATAATGCTGTTAAAGAATAAGCGATAATTTTCCTCACTTTGAACAAGGGGACTTTTAAGCTGCAGTTGGGATGACTCCAGTTCCACGATCACCGCATTCACACCCACACCCACACCGAGACTGGAGATTTCATCGTTACCCTTTACAGGAACTCGTTCAGAGAAAACTCGAGCTACTCCAATGGCGTTCACACGTGAACTCAAATGCGACAGTCGTGAAATTACAGATTCATCAAGAAGTATAAGAATAATAACGCCGAAAGCGATCCCAGAAATGATCAGAAGAGAAATGAAATAAACGATGGTTGACTTTCCAAGGTCAGATGCTATTAAGTATACTGCAAAAAGGACTATTAGAGTAGCACCAAGAGTTATGATAGTTTTAGTTCGTATTTTCACAGAACATCAAGTACCGTATCGTGCATCGAAGTCCAAACCAGATATTACATTGATTCATTGAAGAGTTTATCGCTCTATATGTAGAAAATTGAGACTAAAAGTTTCAAGAGTTAATGGAATAATTCAAACATTCTCACTGCCCAAACAAAGCAAAGGCTTACACTTGTAAGAAATACAAAATCACCTACCTGTATTCGATTTCATTTGCTCTTTTCTTATCTTTCGCCAAAAGAATTAAAGATTCGTCAATTTCTGGGAGGAAAAATAGTTTAACTAAAATTGGATGCAGCTGGGAGATTGCTATGAAATATTGACAAAAAATAATTTCTGAATAATAAGTAACAATGAGGATGTATGGATCACCGTGATCGGAAACCTAGCTGTGCCGCAGAAGCACTTTGGGGCATCCGAACTATCATTGTCAATGGCAAATCGATTGGTATTTCTGGACTTTGTGATGCAATCATAGATGTTCAAGACCTAAATCTTATTGCTAAAGAAGACATTAAATCCGCACTCCTTGAAAGGGTATCATGTCACAACTATATTCCAGAAACCCTTAGAACAGCTTATGCAGATGCGTTCTTTTAGAATATAAATCTTTAAAGGAGAGATATAACGTGAAAAAATTACAAAATGATTAATTGTAGTTAGACAATAGGGTGGACTGATGATACGGAAAAAGAAAGTGCTTTTCATTTGTACCGCGAACGCTGCCCGTTCTCAGATGGCAGAAGGATACCTACGATCGAAATATGGTAACAAATATGACGTTTTCAGCGCTGGTACAAGGAAATCACGAATCAGCGAACGTGCAATCATGGTAATGCGAGAGATTGGCATTGATATCTCGAATAAAAATTCAAAAACACTTGACGAAGTCGCAGGAATGAAGTATGATATTGCTGTGACATTGTGTGACCGAGCACATCAGGTCTGTCCAATTGTTCCTTTTGCTGAAAAGACAATCCATCGGGGATTTGATGATCCGCACTTAACTCCAGGAACTGATGAAGAGGTACTTATTGGGTACCGAAAAGTAAGAGACGAGATTATTCAATGGATCGATAAAGAGTTCATAAAAATTCAATAATGGATACCCCCATCAATCTCGCTTTATTTATTTTCTTCACTTTGTTTGGCCGGGCAGAAATTACAGATAGAATAACAGACTTCCTTTTCCTTGTCACGAATCAGACAATAAAATTGGTAATTTCTTTTTTCAACTGTAAATCCCCCAGGAAAAGGCATCCCAACGGGATGACCGGGTTCATCAAGAACAAACATTGTGTATGCGGCAATCAAGTAGTAGAAGAGCCGGTTTCTTGGGTGCCGAAAATACGGGTTCCGTTCTGAACCCCAATCATCCCATGCAAAACATCCAGAAGGTAACATATCACAGAAAGCATCAAAAGTAGGACGGTCCTGAAATTCTATTCCCATTTGACTAAATACTCCGGCATGGAAATCAGCGAGAAGCTTGTGGTGCTTACCGAAAAGCTGGTCTATGAAAAAGGGACGTATTCTTTCACGGTACGGTGAAGGGAGTTTCTCAATTTCATTATTGAGTCTTCCACCAATAACTTGCAGTTCAAAAAGTGAGAAGGTGCGTACTTCCTTTGCAATGATAGTTCCGAGCTCCCCTTTGGTACTTGCGTCTCGGAGTCGAGTAGCAATTACTCGAATTCCAGCAGCATCCTCAGAGAACTCTTCCATAAGTGCTACTGTAATAGGCTCACTAGTTGTCAATGTTGGTCCTTCTTAGTTACATAATATATCGAGCTACACAAAGGTATTGATCAGGACTAGGAGTGGTATCATCCCAAGATTGTTGTTTTAATTGTAAGATTTGACGTCGTGGATTTAAACAACAAGATTCAAGGCTTTTCATTACGTTCATTGAATTAACAGATACACGAAAAGCATGAAACGCAGGCAGCAGAAAAAACGGGATGTTTTTTCGGAATCGCTCGAACTTCATGAAAAATTTCATGGTAAGATCGAAGTCCATTCCAAAGTCCCCTTAACAAACCGACGGGAACTCTCTCTAGCTTATACCCCAGGCGTTGGGGCGGTCTGCAAAGCAATCTATCAGAACCAAAACCTCGCATACAAGTATACTCTGAAAGCCAACACCATTGCGATTGTAACGGATGGTTCGCGTGTTCTGTCGTTAGGAAACATTGGAGGATATGCTGCAATCCCCGTTATGGAAGGAAAAGCTCTCCTCTTCAAGAAGCTCGCAGATATCGATGCGTTTCCTATCTGTTTTGAGAATTACCATACAGAATTTGCCGATGAGATTAAGAATATCGCACCAGTTTTTGGAGGGATCGCTCTTGAAGACATCGCAGCACCGAAATGCTTTGAAATTGAGGAAGCCCTTCAGGATATCGGAATCCCTGTCATGCATGATGACCAACATGGAACTGCTGTTGTGGTTCTCGCTGCTCTACTTAATGCGTGTAAGGTCACAAAGCGAAAGTTTGAAGATTTGAACATCGTTGTTTGTGGTTCAGGAGCTGCAGGGTTTGCTATTATCCGAATGCTAAAGTCAATTGGATACGATCCGAATCTTTTCCCACCTGTAAATGATATTATAGTCTGTGATTCGAAAGGAATCATACACCGGCATCGCGAAGGGTTGTACGGTAATAAATATAAGTTCATCATGAGCGAGGAGACAAACAAGGACGGTAAGACTGGAACACTTGCTGATGCAATGCAAGGAGCGGATGTGTGTATTGGTGTCTCGGTACCAGATATTATCACTCCAAAAATGGTCCGGTCAATGAAGAAAGATCCGATTATTTTTGCACTTGCAAACCCATCTCCGGAAATTCATCCCCATGACGCGTTACTTGCCGGGGCAGCAGTCGTTGGCACAGGACGTAGTGAATTCCCTAACCAGATCAATTACGCCCTTGCATTTCCCGGGATATTCCGTGGAGCTCTTGATGTCTGTGCCAAACGAATCTCTGACGAGATGAAGTTTGCAGCGGCACATGCTCTTGCAAACTATGTTAAAAGACCACGAAAGGATCGGATCCTACCCCGAGTACTCAACCGTGATGTTGTAAAAGCCGTTGCACAGGCAGTACGAGAAGCTGCTATTTCAAGCGGGTGCGCACGAACGATTTGAAAGCAATTTTATTAAATTCACTTCATGTTTTTTTATCGTAACGATTATGTATTTCGACATACAGAGCACCTTCTGATGGGGGTGATAATTGAAAATCCCAAATTAAGGGATCGACATTTTGTTTTCACTAGTCGACATAATGCCGGCCGGCAACTTGGGGAATTTCTTAAAAAACGTCCGGGTATCACGGTACCAATTGTATGCGCAATTCCTGCCGGGGGAGTTCCAGTTGGTATTGAAATCGCTCATACGCTTCGTGCTCCCCTTACACTAATTATCGTCCGCAAAGTTCAGATACCAGGGAATACCGAAGCGGGGTTCGGTGCAGTGACGTGGGATGGACAAGTAGTTCTTAATGAGAGGCTGCTTACCTTGCTCAACCTCTCAGATAGCGAGGTTCAGGAAGCAATTGCAACTACTCAAAAGAATGTCACGAATAGGATCAACCGATTTTTAAGTGGTCGTAATTTTCCCGATCTTGCAGGAGCAACTGTAATCCTGACCGATGATGGACTCGCTTCAGGATTCACAATGTTGGCAGCGATCAAGAGTGTTCGAAATAAGCGTCCTGCCAAAATTATAGTTGCTGTCCCAACAGCCCCAGTATCATCTGCATCTCTAATCGCAAAACAGGTCGACGAATTGATCTGTCTAAATATTTGCACTGGATTCCGGTTCGCTGTCGCAGAAGCTTACCAACACTGGTATGATCTTAGTGACAAAGAAGTACTAGATGAACTAGCGACAGTTCAAAACAAATTATGAAAAAAGTAGTCCCAAAAAATGTTCGTAAATTTAGATTAAACCAGAACCCGATTGTTTTTTCGGAATAAAGGCATTTTTAATTAGATCGCTCGAATATACAGTCGGGATAGAACCGGTTTTCGCATAGATATAGAGCGCGACCACGAAGATTCCATTCATCACCGATGCGACAATGGCGAGGATTATAATTAGAAGGATAAAGAAGGGGAGTGCGATCAGTAAACCTGCGAAACCGGCAACAAACATAGCTCCTATAAGAAAGATTACTCCAACAAATGCGATTGCTGCAAATACGACTCCAATAGAGATGTTTCCTACTACAGCCTCACCCCATGTTTTCTTGAAGAGGGTAAGAGATTCTTTCATCGATGTAAAAACACCCTTTTCTTCAAAGATCATCACAGGGACAACAAACATTGTGACAAGACTCCAAACACCTCCAGCTAATGCGGCAGCAATCTTACCAAGCAACCCCGACCGTTCTTCAATCATCCGTAGAATAAGACCTACAGTAGCAGCAATAATAGCCCATGCCAAGATTCGAATTGATATGACGCACAGCATTCTCAAGCCCTTCCCAGAGGGTTATATTCCGACCCTGTAAGTGAGCATTGACACAAGTTATCAATCCGGTATTGAAGAATATGACAACAAAATAGCTGATGACGTAGAGAACAAAGAGAAGAAGCAGTGAACCAACTCCTTTTGTAGTCATGAACATTACATTCCCGCTAATCAATAACGGGATGAAGAAGGATATAATGACCAGCAATGTAAAAAAGCCAGAGAGAATCGGGAATGCAAGAAGTTTTTTATCTTGCATAAGGATTTCCCAGCTTGCTTTGACAAGTTCAAAACTCCGTGAAATACTGTCAAACATGTAACAGATATTTTACGGATAACTCGATGAAGATATTTTAGGAATCAATGACTCTATAATAATCCCCTTATTTTAAATTAATTTGAAAGGTCTTTAGAAAATTTCAACTCACATATTTCCAGAAGGTAGTGAGGGCTTGCCAGATTTGTTCCCGCAGTGATTCAATCCGTTTGCGATTTACTTCGCCGCCCCCTCCTTCAGGTTCATATAGCGCCCTATTTACCTCTATTTGTATCCACGGGATACCCTTACGCCAGTAATGAGCGTTCGAGATAAAACCACCCGAAAATGGATTGTTGATTGCCACTTCACTCTCAAGAGAGAATTGTTCTTGGAATGCTTTGACAAGATAGTGGATCCACACCACTGAGCAGGTTGCAACATTTCCTTTTTTAGCTCTTCCATAACGATCACCATTATTTCCTAAACAAATCAGAGGACGGTGTTTTCCGACATCTTTCTGTTTAGAAGATCCATATGGAAGCATAGAATGGCAATCGAACGCAACTTTGACGGGGTGTTGATCTATTAGTTCGTCCACTTCCTGATGGTAGGGAAAATAATATTTTACAAGTAGTTGGTGAATGTGCTGCATATCGGGCAGCTTTCCCAGTTGATATACTTCCTTACCATCAATGGTACGGACTTTTATAATCCCATCGGAATCCTTTGGAGGTAAAGGTAACGGAGGACGGTTGAGATCGATTACCATACGAGAAACTGGTGCATCAATAAACGCGATGACACGATCCCGAAAATTAAAGAGCGTTCGTGTTTCAGGATCGCAATAATAGAGTAGTTCATCTTCGTTGAGAGCGAGGAGATTCCTGACTTCAAGAGGGACTTCTATACCTCCGTGAGGAATTGAGATCAAGAAAGGATATCGCTGCACGATTAATATCACCTTCTATAATGTCTTATAAGGGTAATATATCGCATTTAACAATTTGACAATAAAATCATCACACGTCTTCTTTGCATTGTTGCCAAACGTGAAGCACAATAATCGATAGTAACAATTTCACCTAGAATTGAGTGTCAGAAAAAATTAAGGTTTTTTCACAGTCAATTTGTGTCCTTCCACATCGATGCTATACCATGTGGGATTTGATAGCAAATCCAAGGCATTGATTTTCATATCGATGATTTCAGAATAATTAAAAGAGTCATATTTTTTCTCATTTTTCTCCATCCAGAAAACGACAATACCATTCTCCATTTTTTTACTGCTTACAATTTTTTGCATAATATTCGATCTTCTGTGAGGGATATGATACTATCTGATCTGGAAAAAATAAGGGGTTACATAAAATCGTTGAAGAATCATCTTGTACAATTTGTCAAACCTGTATCCATTTTGAAGATAAATACTTCAAACGGCCCGTCTTTATTTTGTTTCGATTATCTCACTTCGAACATCAATGACTTTTACTCGATCTTCAGGTTTTGCGTCCATATCAATAATATCGTCAACAAACGTCGTAAGCTGTGTCATTAGAAAGGGATCAAGACTTTTTTCTACCGCAAGGAAAATCCCAGGAGACTCTAAAAGCCTCAATTTACTTGTTACAAAATGAATGAATTTTGAAATGTTAAGCGATGGGATATAGATGAGCATTGTACTAATAGAATCAAAAAGAATACAGGGTTTTTCATTAGGAAATTTATTCAGAACCTCAGTAATAGCAATCCCGAGATCGGTAATGTTGGCAGGATTATTTACGAACTTACAGTTTTTTACATCTGAAGGCACTTTTCCAATTGCATATTTCGTAATCGCATCAACGAACTGGATTTGTGAAATGTCGAGTCCATTGCTATCATAGTTTTTCAGAAGAGTTGCATATGGTTGGTTAGTCGTGACGATAATCACAGGATGTTTAGCGGAAAGGAGTTGTCTGATAATCTCAATATTGTTGGTTTTCAATTTATCTGCTGCTGACATTATAAGATACAGCTTTTTTTCACCCGTCAGACTAATTGCAAAAGCCATATAATGCTCACATCACCGTTTTAAAAATTCGCGGAACGCATTAGGAATATCGTCACGTTCCTCGGCAACAGCTTTGTTTATAGTTTTGAGGTTCGCAAGGATTTGTTCGGTATTTTTAATCTGGATCAATATTGAATCCAATACGTCCTGAGTAGCGAGACCTGATTTTTGAGAAAGTGCGTCGTAAATTGCCCGAAAATTATCAAGTACGAGTTCAACTGGGAGTTTCAAACGGAGGCTGTATTCCGTCATATAACCAATGAGAGCCGCATGTTTCTTTTCAATCTCATTTTTTGATGTGAGAAGCTGTTTCTGGAACATTTCTTTCTCTTCAGAAAGCAATCCAACAAGTATAGCAGCACACATAAACATTGAGGCACTTACAACGGAATTCCAAGTGAGAGTGCTTAAGAGTGCATATGTTACTGAAAGATGCAAAACAGCGAGAAAGAATGCAATCCAAATTGTTTTTCTTTGATACCAGATTCCCGCAATGATAATTAATATGTAATAAAATTGTGTATACCCGGTATCAAGATTCGTCCAGTAATGTATGACAATTTCACAAAACACACAGACCGCAGCAAGCATCGCCAGGATTGCCAATCTCACAATATTCTCAGAAAAGTCTCGCTCGCTCATTAATTACTCCTTTTAAATTGTCTATAAACATGCTTATTTTAAAAATATATCGCAAAAATTGAGTTAAAACAACAATATACCCATTAAAACACGCTTTAAAGAATTTTACATCATTGGCGGCGTTTTTAATTATAAAATACGTGATATTAAAGGGTAGGAAAATATATTTATTGGTATAACTTTGATTTTCGATATTCTTTAAGTAAAGCAAATTTATATTCCTTGATTTTTTTTGAAGGTACGTAATTCAGTTGCTGTGTGCGTTTGATTAACTCATCTTGAATCGTATCGTCATCCTTCAAATTAAGTTTTGCAACCTCGTTAATTATCCAGTCCAACTGATCGATGCCCGTTTCTTTATCATCAATCATAATTTTTTTTGTTTTAATTTTATCTGGAGGAATTCCACCACAAATTGAACAGTAGTAACCTTCCTTATCATCACTATCCATGGATCACTCCCGGATCATTGTCAGCACCATCTTGAATTTCGTTATTGCACTTAATGCATGAGAAACATTCGCTGGAAAAATGATTGTTTCACCCTCGTTCATATGGAATGTCTGTCCATCTACCCAAACCTCGCATTCACCATCAAGAATCGTTACAACCGCATCATAGGGAGCGGTGTGCTCAGACAATCCTTCATTTTCATCAAATGAGAATAAAGTAATATTGCCGGTCTTACGGGAAATGATCATACGGCTTGCGACAGTCCCGTCTTGATAGTTCACAAGGTCTTTTAATCGAAGTACCTTTCCTTTAATTTCTTCGCGTTTTTTATCGGGTTTTTCATTCTGATCAAGATTGTCTAACTTAAATTCTGCCATAAAGCATATCCACTAACGATCTCCACTCCAAATCAATAGCTAACTCTATTGACTAAGAATATCTAAATCATTGGTTTGGTCCACATTAGACCGATAAAAGTGAGCGGAGGAGTGAAACGAATGGAATTAAAAGGAAGTCAAACTGAGAAGAATGTCTTGGCAGCATTCGCAGGGGAATCCCAAGCTCGGACAAGATACGGTTTCTTTGCGAGCGTTGCGAAAAAGGAAGGATATGAGCAAATTGCAGCGATTTTTCAAGAGACGTCAGATAATGAAAAGGAACACGCGAAATTATTCTTTAAACACCTTAAAGGTGGCCCTGTTGAATTGACCGCGTCATATCCTGCAGGAATAATTGGATCAACTAATGAGAACCTGAAATCTGCAGCAGACGGTGAAAAACATGAATGGGGCTCACTCTACCCAAATTTTGGTGAAGTAGCGAAAAAGGAGGGATTTAAAGAAATAGCCAATACATTCAACCAGATTGCAAAAGTTGAGGCTTACCATGAACGCCGATATCGAAAACTACTGTCAAATTTAGACAAGAACGTAGTTTTCAAAAAAGATAAACCGGTAAAATGGATCTGCAGAAATTGTGGTTATGTTTATGAAGGAGATGAAGCCATGTTGAAATGCCCTGTTTGCAATCATCCGAAAAGTTATTTTGAGATCTATTCAGAAAACTTCTAACCTCACTTTTTCGTTCAATCTAAATAAATTATTTTATTTCTATATTGAAATCGATTGATTTGAGCTATTTTTTCTACCAGATTCAATATCAAAGGGAATTTTTATATCTATTAACCTCGGATTTCTACTATGCCATGCTATAACATAGCATACAGGAGATTACAATGAAACTTCCAGAAAAATATACTGTTCTATTAATTGCAATCGTGATTATCGTGGCACTCTGCGCAGGCTGCACGCAGCAGACGCCAGCGTCTGCCCAACCGACGGAGGTCAAAGTCGGCGTGATTGCATCGCTGACCGGCCCGGCCAGCAATGTCGGCACTAACATATGGCAGTCCGCGCAGGTTGCAGCGAACGAGATCAATGCGAATGGCGGTGTGCTGCTCAGGGGATCCACAACGAAGGTCCCGATCAGGCTCATCGTTGGCGACGACGAGTCCACCCAGCAGGGGGGACAGAAGGCAGCGACCAAGCTGATCACCGATGACAAGGTAGACATCCTTGTTGGAGGTTACTCGAGCGCTGTCACGTCAGCATACGAACAGACCATCGCGGAGTACAAGATTCCATATATCGTGACCGGCGCATCGAGCCCGATCATCACCCACCGCACTGACATCGATACCAGTTACATCTTCCACCAATGCCCGACAACGGATACCTATGGCCAGTATACCACAACATTTATTGATCAAGTAATCCGTCCAGCCGCCAATAAGAAATTCAACTTCTCATCCACCCGTCCGTTCCGACTTGCCCTCCTCTACCAAGACACAGCCTTTGGCAAAGGGGTGCAGGCAGCGGTAAACAACACGATAACTAAGAACAATCTCAACATTGTCCTTGTCTCCCAGCAAAGCTTCAAGATGGGGGAGAGCGATTTCAGGACGCCGCTGACCGCCATCAAAGCAGCACAACCCGATGCGGTCTACCTTGCTGCATTCCCGAACGAGGGGGCTCCGGCCATCACGCAGGCACGGAGAGATATCGGGCTGGACACGATCTTCCTGAATGTCGAGAACAATGACAACGCCCAGTTCTACAAGGATCTCGGGCAGTACGGGGAAGGTGCCATCATCGAGAGCCGGTTCTCACCATACACTGCACCGGTTGGTACTCTAGCCGACGCCCAGACCAAGTTCAAGACCAGCTACAGTACAAAGTGGGGCACGGTCCCGGACATGATGGGCGCATCCACCTACGAAGGCATCTACATTGCAGCGCAGGCAATTGGCAACGCCGGGACAACCGACAAGGCAGCGGTGAAGCAGGCGCTTGTTGACCTGAATATGCCGCAGTTGATTGAGGCTATGAAAGGTGGCACGATATCATTCACAAAAGACTTCCGGGAGTCGCAGTTCGACCTCTGGATGGAGCAACTGGCATTCAACCAGACAATCGGCGAATGCAGACCGAATATTGTCTGGCCTGACAACCTGAAGGTCACGGATTTCGTGTTCCCGTCGTGGTATAAACCCAGCAGCACATAAAAATCCATCCAAGTCCTTTTTATTTTTGGCGACAGATTAGGTATGGAGGAAGATACGGTGGACGTCGGGATCCTTCTACAAGTACTCTTCTGGGGGATCTATGCAGGGTGCATCTACATCCTTCTTGCCACCGGCCTGAACCTTATCTTCGGGGTCATGAAGATCGTGAACTTCGCCCACGGTGAGTTCCTCATGATCGGCGCATATGTCACGGCAACGGTCTTTTTTTTCACCGGCATTAACCCGTACTTAATCATCCTCTTCTCCATGCTTGCCTTGATTGCGATCGGCGCCGTTGTTGAACGGCTCTGTTTCCGTCCTATCCTTGGCACCGGCAAGCTCAACGAGATCTTCCTTTCCATCGGGCTCATCTACATCATCCAGAACGGCGCGGCTGTGATCTGGGGGGACAAGTGGCAGAGCGTCAAAAGTCCGTACGAAGGCATCACCGTCCCGGTCGGCCCGCTCGCCATACCGCTGGATTACATCATAATCATGGTTGTTACCGCCGGAATCCTATGCGGATTATATGTCTTTCTAAAAAAGACAAAAATTGGAAGGGAAATGCGAGCGACCAGTCAGAACCGGAAGGGTGCAATGCTCGTTGGTATTAATGTTGAGCGAATGGATATCCTAAGTTTTGGTATTGGATGCGCTCTTGCGGCTGCAGCAGGGACACTTTGGGTAGTTAGTGGACAAGTGTTCAATCCGTATATGGGTTCTATTCCGGCTATAAAAGCATTCGCCATCATTATACTAGGTGGGTTGGGGAGTCTTCCAGGGGCAATTGTTGGTGGACTGCTGTATGGAATTGCAGAGAACGGCGCTGCATACTTCTTTGGCGGTATCTGGAAAGATGCAATTTCGTTTATCATCCTAATTATTGTGCTTATCATCAGGCCAACAGGACTGTTTGGTGAATCTGGAGAATAATTGAGATGAACCTGAAAGGTGATGGTTGGGCTCGGATGAGCATTTTTGGCGTGATTGCGGTTGCTATGGTTGCACCATTTCTTTCAGGGAACCTCTACCTCCTCAATATCTTAACACTTATGCTGATCTTTATCATCTTCGCCTCCGCATGGAACTTGTTAGCCTATTCTGGGCAAGGATCACTAGGGCATGCAGCTTTCTTTGGTATCGGTGCATATGCATCGACACTTATCGCAGCAAAGAGTGGACTTTCACCGTATTTCACGATTTTTCTTGGAGCTGCAGTTGCGGCCTTTATAGGTATACTTATTGGACTTACTTGTGTTCGTCTAAAGGAATGGTTCCTTGCGATGGTCACATTTGGATTTGCCATCATTGTTCAAACCATTACCGTGAGTCTAATCACCCCAATTACTGGGGGGTGGGATGGTATCGCATCTCCACGGCTATTGAGTCCTGAAATTCCTGGATATCAATTATTAGAATACTATTCAATTCTAATCATCACTATTGCAAGCATCTTGATTATTTATAGCATAATGAAGTCAAAAATTGGCCTTGCTCTGTCTGCAATCCGGGAAAATGAACTTGAGGCAAGGGCAGCAGGGATTGATCCGGTAAAATTCCGACTACTTGCCTTCGCCCTTAGCGCTTATATCGCCGGTATTGCTGGGGCGCTCGAAATCCACCATATCGGTTATATTACTCCTGAAATCTTTGGCGTTGATTTATCGTTCTGGCCGGTGATCTATGTAATTTTTGGCGGTCTCGGTACTCTTGCAGGACCTGTTATTGGGACGATTGTACTTACGATTATTTGGGAGGGACTCAAGCTTTTAGGCCTAACATTCGGCCGTTATATTATCATTGGTGTTTTGCTAATAATTGTGATAATATTCTTACCAAAAGGGCTTGTAGATCTCCCCTACGAAATCCGGAAACGGTTGGAGCGTAAGAGTCATTGATGAGAAGTATATGAGATGCATCTCTCCTATTTCTCCATCCATCTTCTCCCATGAATCCCCCTCTTCTTTTCCCTATTTCGTACTTATAGAGAAATAATCAATTGGTGAAATCGGGGTTGACCTTCTAACCAAATGTTTTTTGATAGAAGACTTTTGCACGCTGTGGATTATCAGCAGGTATTTCAAAATAAGTTATGAGTTTTGACCTATTATAAGGAATTTTTTTATATTCCTAGATAGGCTTTTTGAATGTGCTTTTCGTGCATGAGTTCTTTTGCTTTTCCCTCAAGCACAATCTTTCCATTTTCAAGGACATATCCCCTCAGGCACATTGAAAGTGCCAATCGAACATTCTGTTCCAAAAGAAGAATTGTCATCCCCTCCCTTCCAAGGTTTTCTAGGGATCGGAAAACCTCAGCGACAAGAATTGGTGAGAGACCTGAGGAAGGTTCATCGAGAATGAGAAGTTTTGGTTTAGACATAAGTGCACGACCGATTGCAACCATCTGTTGTTCCCCGCCGCTCAGGGTTCCTGCTATCTGCTGTTCACGTTCTTGAAGGATAGGGAATAGAGCATAAACGTGTTTTAAACTCGATTCGGATTCATTTTGGTTTGATGCGCCAAGAAGAAGGTTCTCGATTACAGGCATTTTCGGGAATATTTCCCTTTTTTCAGGGACGAGAACGAGACCTTTTTTGAAAATATCGTATGGCTGCATTCCGAGAATGTTTTCCCTACCAAATGAGATGGAGCCTGATGCGTTTCTGTTCAAACCGATAATTGTCTCAACAGTCGTAGTTTTTCCCGCACCATTCGGTCCGATGAGAGTCACCATCTCTCCCTCATCTACTTTTAAACAAAGATCCCAGACTACTTGGATATTCCCGTGAAATATATTGAGGTTGGAAATCTCAAGCAATGGAATGCCCTCTTAAAAAGCATCTATGTCGCCCAGGTAAGTATCGATTACCCGCTGATTGTTCACAACTTCATACGGTCTTCCATCTGCGATTTTTTCGCCTCGATCCAATACAACGATTCTATCTGATACACCCATGATAACGCTCATTACGTGTTCGATAATCAAAATTGAGGTACCTTCATCCCTGATCTTTTTAATCAGGCCAACAGCGTCACTGCTCTCTTTTGGGTTTAAACCTGTTGTGAGTTCATCTAGGAGGAGAAGTTTTGGAGTTGAGGCAAGTGCTCGTGCAAGTTGAATTCGTTTGAGCTCAATGACGTTTAAATTTTTAATCGGGGTACTAATTTTCTCTTGTGATAATCCTACATAATCTAAGATCTCGATTGCTCGTTGTTGTGCCGCTCTCATTCCAAGTGAATGGTTGTTACCAAAGAGCACACCCACCATAACACACTCTTTAGCAGTAAGATTCGGGAATGATTCGGCAATCTGGAATGTTTTGGCAATCCCTTTTCTACAAATCCGGTCAGCTTTGAGACCTGTGATATCCTCCCCACAAAAAAAAACGTTCCCTGAAGTAGGTGAGGTGATCCCAGAAATAATATTTAATAAAGTCGTTTTCCCAGCGCCATTAGGACCAACCAAACCAACGATTTCATCCTTTGCTACGGTAAGATCAACACCATTAACCGCTAGAAGTCCGCCAATCTGTTTAGTTACGCTTTTGAGAGTGAGGATTGGGATCACCGTGTTAAGGTTTAACATGGTACACTTTAGCAATAAACGTTATTAAATTATGCAAATTACCGTCGTGTGAACCGCAATTACAAATCGACAAATGATTACTTTGCGGCCCTATTGCATATAGCAGTATTTACGAGATTTATCCGTTCAAGGGCAAGCGCTGTCTGGTTTGCAAACGCCATTAGAATACGTGCTTCTTCATGGGTGATAATTCCATTCGGATCCATGGGCTTTATCCCCATGACTCCCAATACCCCCTGAGAACTATGAAGGGGAATATACCTTAATGGTGATCCGTGCAATGTGTCTGTATCGTATCCTGCAACGGCATTATGTTGGTATGCCCATGTTGCTACCGCGATATCATCTGCATCAAGAGTAACCCCAAAATGTGCGGGATGAACAACGACCTTATTTTCATCTGGAAGGAGAAATGTACATTCCCATTGGAAAATTTCATTAATGTGCTTTGAGACAGCTGTAAAAATCGAATCAACATCTACGGCAACCGCAAGATCCTGTGAGAGAGCGTAGAGTGTACCTGTTTCCTTCTCTCGTATTTGTGCTGCATCAGCATAGTCACGTGCCCGTGCGACAAGCAAACTGATCAAGCTACCGACAACAATCAACCCAATGAGTGTAATAATATACTCGATATCGCTGACCCTGAAATTCAGGTAGGGCTGGATAAAGAAATAATCGAATGCAACAAATCCAACAATAGCCGTAAAGATTGCGGGGCGTAACCCCCTCCTCCACGCGACTGCGACTACTGCAAGCAGGTAGAACATGGCGAGGTTTGTTGTAGAGAGAACCGAATGAAGTAACCATCCAATAACAGTAATGATTAAAAGAAGTACAAGACTAGCAATGTAATCCCTTGGAAGTGGCGCCGGGAGAAGGGGTTCCAGCTTCACAGGTTTCTGCTGAGTTTTATCCTCACCGCTGATAACATACACATCGATAGGACCGCTGTTATGGATGAGCTGATCAACCACTGAACCGAAGACAAATTCCTGCCATCTTGGGCGAAGTGTTTTACCAATAATAATTCTGGAAGCATTCTGTTTACGTGCATAGTCAATTACAGTGTTGGCGACATTGAGTCCGAATAATGTTGATGTTTTAGCACCTAATTTCTCTGCAAGTTGCAATGTTCGCCACACTTGTTCTTTGGCCTCTTTCGAAAGACGGTGGTGCGATGGAGTTTCAACGTAAATTGCACTCCAATGGGCGGTCATCCTGTCTGCTTGACGCCGAGCGGTTCGTACTAGTCGTTCAGATAGCGGACCCGGACCAACGCAAACAAGCAATCGTTCAGAAGTTGCCCATGGTCCAGGAATGGCTCGAGTTTGCATGTAGGCAAGCATCTGATTATCTACCCGTTCCGCTGCTCGCCGAAGAGCAAGTTCACGCAACGCATAGAGATTCCCTTCGCTAAAAAATTGTTCAATTGCACGAGCCGCCATATCGGGAACATACACCTTTCCTTCTTTAAGCCGCTGGAGAAGTTCAGGTGGAGCGAGGTCTACGAGTTCAATCTCATTCGCTTCATCAATAACCCGATCTGGGATGGTTTCACGGACTAGCACGCCTGTAATTTGGGCGACAACATCATTGAGGCTCTCAACATGCTGGATATTTAATGTGGTATAAACATCGATCCCAGCATCGAGAAGTTCCTCAACATCCTGATAGCGTTTTGGATGACGCGATCCCTCAACATTGGTATGAGCAAGCTCATCAACGAGAACAAGTGATGGATGGAGCTCCAGAATTGCATCAAGGTCCATCTCCGAAATCATCACACCCCGATACTCTACCATTTTACGGGGAATGAGGTTTAGCCCTTCAAGTAGCGCCTCTGTCTCAGGTCTGCCGTGAGTTTCCACATATCCGACCCTAACGTCAATACCCTCTTTCATTCGGATATGCGCAGCCGTCAACATTTCATAGGTCTTTCCTACTCCTGCAATATATCCAAGAAAAATTTTTAGTTTACCCCGTTGCTTCTGTCGCTCTTCTGCTTTCACATGGGCGAGGAGGGTATCTGGATCAGGACGACTATCAGGAAAAAAGACCATAGATAAACTTCACCCACACATGAAAATAAGTAGCATATCAATAATTTTTATTCCGATGAAGGGGGCGATGACGCCGCCTATCCCGTAAATGACGATGTTGTTTCTAAATGCATCATCCGCTGACATCGGGCGGTACTTCACGCCGTGGAGGGCAAGTGGGATAAGGGCCACGATGATGACCGCGTTGAAGATTACGGCGGAGAGGATGCCATGCTGGAGCTGAAGGATATTGAGCACTCCTAACGACGGGTACGTGGACGCGAATGCGACCGGGATGATCGCGAAGTACTTGGCGATGTCGTTTGCGATCGAGAAGGTGGTGAGCGCCCCCCGGGTCATCAGCAGCTGTTTGCCGATCTCCACGATCTCGAGCAGTTTTGTCGGGTTGGAATCGAGGTCGACCATGTTCGCCGCCTCCCGGGCTGGCTGTGTTCCGGTGTTCATCGCGACCGCAACGTCAGCCTGTGCAAGCGCCGGGGCGTCGTTTGTGCCGTCGCCGGTCATCGCGACCATCCGCCCCCCGCTCTGGTATTCGCGGATCAATTTGAGTTTGCTCTCGGGCGTCGCCTCTGCAAGGAAGTCATCCACCCCGGCCTCTGCCGCGATCGTCGCGGCCGTAAGCCGGTTGTCGCCCGTAATCATCACGGTTTTAATTCCCATTTTCCGGAGCTGGGCAAATCGCTCCCGGATCCCACCTTTCACGATGTCCTTGAGGTAGACAACCCCGAGTGCCTGCTCGTCCCGGGTGACGACAAGTGGCGTCCCGCCGGCCCGGGCAATCCGGTCGACCTCTCCTTTGAGCTGATCGGATATCGTGCCGCCGTGAGCCAGGATTGTGGCGAACATGACATCCGCGGCGCCCTTCCGGATCCGGACATCCCCTTGGTCGACCCCGCTCATCCGGGTATGGCTGGAGAAGGGGATGAACTGCATCTCCGGGGCGGTCTCTGTCCCGCCGACGCTTCTCCCCCGCAGGCCGTACTTCTCCTTTGCGAGCACCACGATGCTGCGCCCTTCCGGTGTTTCGTCCGCGAGCGACGCGAGCTGTGCCGTCTCGGCAAGGTTCATGATATCTGTCCCGTCGACCGGGATCAGTTCAACCGCCTGTCGATTACCGAGCGTAATGGTCCCTGTCTTGTCGAGCAGGAGGATATCAACGTCCCCCGCCGCCTCGATCGCCCGCCCGGATGTCGTGATCACGTTCCGCTGGATGAGCCGGTCCATCCCGGCAATACCGATCGCGGAAAGGAGCCCCCCAATGGTCGTTGGCGCAAGGCAGACAAAGAGCGAGATAAGCACGGTCACGGAGATGACGGTCCCAATCCCCGCAGCCGTCTGGACGCTGTACTGCGAGAAAGCCCACAGGGTGGCCGAGACTACCACAAAGATAGCGGTGATCCCGATGAGAAGGAGAGAAAGCGCGATCTCGTTGGGGGTCTTCTGCCGCTTTGCACCCTCGACGAGGCTGATCATGTGGTCGAGGAACCCTTCACCGGGATTCGCGCTGACCCGCACGATCAGCCAGTCGGAGAGGATGACCGTCCCGCCGGTGACCGCACTCCGATCGCCGCCCGATTCCCGGATGACCGGGGCGCTCTCCCCGGTAATCGCGCTCTCGTTGACCGATGCAATACCCTCAATGACTTCGCCGTCGACCGGGATCGTGTCATCGGCCTGCACGTAGAAGAGGTCGCCCTTGCGAAGTGTCGATGATGATACGTTCTGGTAATCCGTGGGTTCAGGCGACTTTCCTTTCTGGATCGCGTACCGGTTGTCCAGTCTCTTTGCTATCGTGTCCTGTCGCATCCTCCGGAGCGCCTCGGCCTGCGCCTTGCCCCGCCCTTCCGCGAGAGCCTCGGCAAAGTTCGCAAAGAGCACCGTGAACCAGAGCCATGCAGAGATGGCACCGATGAACCCAGCAGGCTCTTCGCTCTGACCGGTGAGCGCCCGCAGCCAGAGCAGCGTGGTGATCACGCTCCCGATCTCCACCGTAAACATGACGGGGTTGTGCACGAGAGTCCTCGGGTTGAGCTTCCAGAACGCGTCGATAAGTGCACGCCGGTAAAGACCCGGTACGGCATGGGGGTTCTTGGCTTGCCGGAGATCAGACATGGATCAGCCCTCCTGCAACAATGTTCAGGTGCTCCACGATGGGCCCGAGCGCAAGGGCGGGAGCAAAACTGAGTGCGACGACAACGACAATCACAAAGACCAGCCAGATGATGAATAGCGGGCGGTGGTCTCGGAGGGTTCCTTCGCCCTCGGGGACGATCTTTTTTACCACAAAAGCACCGGCGAGGGCCAGTGTAATGACGATGATGACATAGCGCCCGATGAACATTGCTATTGCCGTGGAGATATTGTAGAACAGGCTGTTCGCTGACAGCCCGGCAAAAGCGCTGCCGTTATTCTGGGAGACCGAGCTGAATGCGTACAGGATCTCGGAGAACCCGTGTGGTCCGGGATTAAAGACAGCGGCTTTTCCCGGGTCGATTAAAACCGCGATGGCCGTGCCGATGAGGATCAGGAAGATGGGGATGATGATGTGGATGGTGGACAGCTTCATCTCGTACGGTTCGATCTTCTTGCCATACAGTTCCGGGGTTCTCCCGACCATCAGCCCGGCGATGAACATCGCTATAATGACGAAGACGAGCATGCAGTACAGACCTGAGCCGACACCGCCGTAGACCACCTCACCCAGCTGGATGTCGACCATCTGGACGAAGCCGCCAAGCGGCATAAATGAATCGTGCATTGAATTGACCGCACCACAGGAGGTCACCGTCGTTACAACTGAGAAGAACGCTGACTGGACGGGGCCAAAGCGCACCTCTTTGCCCTCCATGTTCCCGCTCGGCTGGGAATAGATGGAGCTCTGGTTGATACCCAGGGGTGTGAATGCAGGGTTGCCACCCAGTTCCGACCAGATGGCAAGGCCAAGCAGTGGCACGAAGATCAGGGTCATTGCGATCAGGATTGCGATCCCCTTCCTCACTGACCCGATCATCTTCCCGAACGTGAAGCAGAGAGCGATCCCGATAAGAACAATCGCAAGCATCTCCACAAAGTTCGAAAACGGCGTCGGGTTTTCCAAGGGATGAGCTGAGTTCGCATTGAAGAACCCGCCGCCGTTTGTGCCGAGATGCTTAATGGCGATCTGCGATGCGGCGGGCCCAAGCGGGATAGTCTGCGTGGTCACAAGGTTGCCGGAAGAATCGTTGACTGGGTTGAGGAGCGGCACAGTCACGGGCCCCCCAAACGTTTGGACGGTTCCCTGCGATACAAGGACGAGCGCTATGATGAAACTGATAGGCAGGAGGATCATGACACTGCGGACGAGCAGCACCCAGAAGTTCCCGATGGTGGTTCCTGACCTGCGTGAGAAGCCGTAGATGAACGCGATAAGAACTGCCATCCCCACCGCTGCAGACATAAAGTTCTGCACGGCGAGGCCGACCATCTGCGTCAGGTAACTGACCCCGGTTTCACCTGCGTATGCCTGCCAGTTGGTGTTGGTTGCAAAACTGATCGCGGTGTTGAGCGAGAGATCCCAGGAGACAGATCCGATGGCGGCAGGGTTGAGCGGGAGGAACTGCTGAACCTCCTGGAGGATGAACACGAAGGTGATCCCGATGAGAGAGAAGATCATTGTCGCGACAGCAAACATCTTCCAGTCCATCTCTTCATCAGCTGAAACGCCCGAAGTGGTGAGGAGCCACCGTTCAATGGGTTCTAGGACCGGTGAGAGGAACGTTCTCTCTCCCGTATACACCTTTACCATGAACCCCCCGACCGGGATGATGAGAGCCGCGATCACGACGGCAAAGAGGATCAGCTGGACCCAGTCCATAATCGGAATGCCAAAAAAGAGGGTAGTGTATTCCGGCGCCGGGGTAAAGGTGGACGCGAAGGGTGTGACAGTGATCCTGCCGGCGCTCAAGTCATCGATCGCGAGGTTGAGGGAGAGGACGTTTACGCGGGGCTCACCGAAGATCCCGAACTGGCGGTGCACGATCTGCTGGGCGACGAGCGCATCGATTACCTGCTCGCTCATGTTCCGCTCCCGGGCAACCCGCGGGACCTGATAATATGCGGCCGCGACACTGATATCCGGGTCAAGACCGCTTGCGGACGCAGTGACGAGATCCACCGGGATCGGCCGGGTATTAGTCGGATCGGCCGCATGGAGTGCCGTGACACGGGCCTTCACGGCATCTGCAAGCGCCGGGTTGGTCGGCCCGAGGTTCGAGCCGGTGGAACTGCCGGCGTTATCGGGAAACGGCGTGGTGGCAGATGGCCGACCCCAGAAGTAGGCCGGTGAGGTAAACGGCTGGCCGATCAGCGCCGAGCCGGCGATTGCCCCGTCATGTACGATGAGGCTGCCGTTTGCCTGCGACGGGAAGACGAGCTGCGCGATACCGGTGATGAGAACGGGATAGAAAATCCCTGTAAGAAGTGTTATCAGGAAAAAGATCACCAATGCAGGTTTTACCTGTTTCCGGATCATGGATCGGAGCGTCTCGGTGGTCATGGGATCTCCGCGTGAATAGTTATCTGACTAGTCGTCGTGTACAGGTTCACTATACCAGCGTAACAATTGTAGGTATATACACTCTCCGGTGCTGGGCAGGATCCGGACTGGGTGCACAACCTCCAGCCATTGAATCTGCAGGGCACCACTTATATGCCGAAAGAAATCTTCCATGTGTTACTATTAAATCTGTGTGGTTTTGGGTTCTGTTAACTTGTTGTGGAATGGATTTTACTGTTAACTGGCGTGGGACAATGGAACTAAATAGGTTCTGTTGCATCTACGGTTGATGATCGAAAAGGCAATGGATATTGAATTGTGGTTGGTGGGGCGCAGATCGAAATGTGAGGATTTAATTTTGATATTGCTCAATGCTTCCCCAATAAGATGTGTTTTTTACAATTCTTTCCATAATATTCTCATCAAGATTATTGTCATTATTCCAGGAATCCTGCTATTCCGGCAATTCAACCTAGTTCCCACGGGTATTGAAAATGCCCGTTATTTTCTGAGCGCAATGGCCGCATACCAGCGGTGATCGGCATCCTTGGCTGCCGCAAGTGTGAGAACCAGGGGTTTTACTGCCCGGTCACCATGCTCCGCCAGTGCACGAACCGCATGGTGGCGGTTTTCGTTCTGGGGATCATCCAGCCGGGCGATCAGCGACGCGATCGTGTCCTTCTCTTTCGTTGTTGTTTTCTGGGTCATGGAGAGCTCCGTTCTATTAACGTTTCACGTTATGACTGATTGTTGTTGCCATCGCACATCTGTTCTGCGGACCGGGACGATCTTCCTGCCCTCACCACCGATCAAGCCATGCCGAGAGAGCGGGGGATAAAGAGGACGCCAAAGAATACAATCATCAGGACAATTCCAAGGGGAATACCAACTTTTGCCCATTCGCGGCTTGAAATTTTCATTTTCCCTGCTGCAATAATATTGGGGATGTTACCCGGGATGAGCATCCCACCTGAGATGAGGAGGGCCACGAGAGCGCCGGTGATCTGTTGCGATGACAACGGGGGACTGATCTCTGCTGCTGCAAGCATTGCATTGTCAAGAACTGCAGAGACCATGTTCGCCCAGTAAAGGGCTTCCGGAGGGATGCGGATAACATAGTCCAGGATCAGGGGCTTGACCCCTTCCCCGATAAACACGAGCGCCATGATGAAGAGATACACCTTTCCTGCCCGGACCACCACGTCGCTGATCGTCTCGCGCTCGATAACGCATTCCAGTCTCGTACTGCCGCTGTGCCGCCGCTTGAAGACAACCAGACCGACAAAGCCGAGAAGAAGAATCGCGGGGATGATATACAGCCCGAGTTTGTGGAGGAGAAACCAGAAATCCGCATGGTACGGTACACCGGAGAGTCTTGTGACGACAATAGAGGAAAGCGGTCCTCCGAGAGGGGTAAGTCCGGATCCAAGGCCGATAGCGAAAGATGCGACAACAGTAATTTCAATTTTTGCCTCTTTGACGAGGGGGAGGGAATTGATGATCTCGATCAGAATGATCGCCGCAAGGATAACGGAGATAATGCTGGAAATAAAACCAAGCGCGATGATCAGCGCCGGCACGATCACGGTGAGGGGGACCTTATCCACCAGATGGTTAATAGCCTGTTCGAGCTGGTGATGAAGATAGTATATAAGGAGCCCAACAAGGAGAACCACCTGGACAATCCCGACGGGCACCCCACCAACCCTTACGATGTCCAGTGGACTTGTGAGCGCCTCTGCAATGATCGCCCAGCTCCATCCCGTTGATTCATTAGGAAGAGCAATAAAACCGGAAATTGTTAGTGCAAGGACACCGCAAATGAAGAGGAAAAACTCTAAATTGCGTTCGATACTTTTTATTTTAAAAGGGAGCATTAGGACAGCTATGAATATGATGATGAGACCAAGATTCACATAGAATGGGTCCATTTTCTTCACCTTCGAATGAGTAGAGTAACTATGATATATTATCTCTGTGTTAAACCCATAGCAACCTTAAACATTGCCTGAATATTCGTATAAAAAAAATTATTGAGTTATTTCAAAATTAGGCCTACCTGTAGTGTAAAGTGACATCGTATCCTTATCCATCCCCTTCATACTTACTAATCTCAAAATCAGATTTTATTGTATAGCCAAAAAGAGGAAATAAACACCTATTATTATAATCATAACACCAATTATTCTGTCGAAAACTTCCCCACCCAATGTTGTAACGTTTTTTATTTTTTTACCAATAGTTCCGCCAATCGAACTTATTACGATTAGAGGGATGCTCAACCCAATAGCGTAGATCAGCATCGTAAAAACCCCCTGTACTGCAATCTGATAAAGGGCAATGTATGTCAACACAATAATTAGCATTGGTGCTCCTCGTCCCACTGTAATAGCACCGAATGAAAGTCCCAATAAAAATGCCCCTCACACGGTGTAGGAAGTAGGCACCTTGAAGAAATCGAATATACTACGTATTGGGGGTTTATACACTTGCAGGAGTTGCAAACCCATCAGGATCAATAGAACTCCGCCGATTGTCCATGCGATTGTGCTATTTAAAAAAAAGGAGATATTTTCCAACATATCCAGCAATCAAGCCTAGAGGCAATAATACAAGAACCGTGCCAATGCAGAAGGATATCGTGAGTTTTAAAATATTTGTCAGATTTAGTGAGGTGTCACCGCTCGTCAGATACCCTATCAAACCTAAGCACAATACACTGTTGCAAGGGCAGATACCCGCAATTAGCCCGAAGATAAAAATGCCAAGCAAAGAAGGGTCGAAAACCGCCATATAATAACTATCCTTTCTCAAGTGGTATGTATGAAAGTAATGGTAGCAGATCGGACCGTAACGTGTTGATGCCAATCTCTATTTTAGTTTTCTGAGTTCCCTTTCAGAACCATTGACACAGTAATAAGCGAACTTGAGCCCTATCATAGGTGTAAGAGGGCAAGTTGGGCAGATACATGCTTTTTTGGTGGTAGTACACGAGCTTTTTCCGGTTATACAGAAGAGAAACTCCGTCTTTCCCTTCATACAATCATTGTACGTTGGACATTTCCCACAGATGCACATACCCTTAGCCTTATTGATCATTTGTTTACGGTCTATATCGGTCATCTTCTGCATTTTCTGTAGCATTTCTTCAAATTTGTCCATTAGACACCTACATTCATTCGGGGGGATAATTCCTTATTTCTAATGTTTGTATTATAAGCTATGCCAGCACCCATTGTAGGAAGAAAATTTGGTGTCGGTGATATCGCTCTTCTCGACCCAGAAAAAATACGCGGTATAAAAGTTTTAGGGATCTCTGGATCAAGTCGTCAGGAACCAGGAATGTCAAAGTCAGAACGGCTCTTAATGCGTTCACTTGACAAATATAAAATACTGGGATGCGATACGACGTTTTTACGATTAAAAGATCTCAAAATCTATGATTGTGAGGGGAATTACTCAGAAAACCCAGCTTATTGCACCTATCCCTGCCAATCAACCCTCAAGTATCCGGATGATGAAATGCAGAAAGTCTATGACGCAGTTCTTGCATCAGATATCCTTATTTTAGCGACACCGATCCGGTGGAACAATCATTCTGCACTTGTGCAGAAGTTTGTTGAGAGAATGAACTGTATTGAGAACCAATACTCATGGTTCGGAAACCGCATGATCAATAACAAGGTTGTCGGATTGATTATCATTGGACATGTGGATGGGATGCAGCATGTTGCCGGGAACCTCTTGAACTTTTTTGCCTGGCTTGGTTTCCACAGCCCAGAAGTATCCATTGCGTCTTGGGTTGGTGAAAATGATGAGGACACAACCAAGGATTGGGGGCAGATAGAGAGGAATAAATATACACAAGAGGATCTCGAAAACCTCGTCTCAAGTTCCCTCGTACTCGCCTACGGTTTGAAACATGCAGTCTGCTAATATAAGGACTAGGGGGAAAACTGAACATTTGAACATTTACTATTTTTTACATAGATCAAATCGCATTTTTTATAAACCCTTACAGATAATTCCATATACTGGTATGGCGTCGTTTGACTGCAATTGGTGCGGCAAGTGTTGTATGAGTTTTGGGGAGTTCGTCGACATCGAAAGGCAACTGTCCGAACGCGATTATTATTGTCGATACGGTATCACCAACGAACTGTTTCTTGTTCATATACAACCTGAATATGCCGATGAAATCGCAGAAGCGTTTGAAGACAAAGACCAAACAAAATCTGAAGAGCATAAGAATAGGTGCATCTTCATGCAGAAGAATAAAAACGGTAAGGGGGTCGTGTGTGCCATCTATCCCACCCGTCCAACCATATGTAAGGAGTTCCGGTGTTATCGGATGCTAATCCATAATCCCAAAGGAGAACTAGTTGGGAAGGTTATTGGACATAACGAACTTAAAACTACTGATGAGGAATTGAAAGAAATCTGGAAAGATCATATTGCACCGTTGCCTCACCCTATTCATTCTGAACATCATTTAGATCACCCCCATGCATTGCATCATGCAAACGAGTTACATGCTCCTGACTTTCACATTCAGGATAATGAATGGATGGACACTGTCGTTAAGGTTCTCGCAGATCACGGATTCCATGGCGATCCCGTTCATGACTGAAGACAAATAATTAAGAATTTTTTTCGAATTCTTTGTATATAATAAAAAACCCCATAAGAATATTATTTCCACCGAATACCGTTTAACTTCATAATCATAACATTCATGGAACAATGTAATATCTTATAAGAAATATTGATCTTTTGTTGAGAGAGCGATCAATCATCCAATTAAAAGTGGTATAATTTAATGCAGGTCTTCGATATTGAGTCTATTTCAGGTTAATTTATCCTTTGATATCCTTGAGTAATCCTGTCGCTTTTTTCATGGTAGAGATATAACGTGAAACCTCGTCAATCATGATCTTTTTATTATCAAGATGTTGCTCGATGAGGTGCACAATAGCACTGCCAACAATGACCCCATTAGCTCCCTCTGAAATAAGTGGTTTTATGTGTTCTGGTTTTGATATACCGAACCCAATGGAAAGAGGGAGATTGCTCTGTTTCCTAACAGAGTGGATGAGTTCAAACACACTATGTTCAAGTTCCTGACGAACCCCTGTAACTCCTGTGGTAGAGATAAGATATAAAAAACCACTTGCGAGGGAAACGATCTTTTTCAGTCGTTTTGTTGATGTTGTTATCGATACGAGAAAGATCTGATTCAAACCCACAGTTCTTGCGATCTCAACCACATCCTTGGATTCCTCATAAGGCATATCCACAATCAAGATGCCATCGATACCCGCATCACGTGCATGGCGGTAGAACTTCTCGATGCCACGCTTGAATACAATGTTATAGTATGTGAGGAGAACGATTGGAATATCAGTATCTTTTCTTAGCTCATGCACAATGTCGAATAGGATATCTGGAGTCATTCCAGATTTGAGAGCTCGCTCGTTCGCCTTTTGGATGGTAGGGCCATCTGCAACAGGGTCTGAAAACGGCATGCCAATTTCCAAGATATCGACTCCAGCCCGTATTACATGCTTTGCAAGTTGGATACTTGTCTCCAGATCGGGATCGCCAGCAACTAGAAACGCAATAAATGCCGGGGATTTTAAGTGTTGAAAGGTATCTGTAATCCGAGTCATATGCTATCTCCAAGTTGAGCCACTTCCCCAACATCCTTGTCGCCACGTCCTGATAGGTTAATCACCACGATATCGTCCTTGTCAAATTTGTCGGCCATTTTGACTACTTGTGCAATAGCATGAGCAGATTCTAGTGCGGGAATAATTCCCTCCTTTCGTGAGAGTAAATGAAATGCCTCAAGTACCTCATGATCTGTTACTGCGAAATATTCAACCCGTCCGATATCTTTCAACATACTGTGTTCGGGACCAACCCCAGGATAATCGAGACCCGCTGAAATACTATGTGTGTTCATGATTTGCCCGTAATCATCCTGCAACACATATGACATCGCCCCGTGTAACACACCTTGGGAACCAACACAAAGAGTTGCACCATGTTCTCCTGTTTCCAGCCCTTTACCACCTGCCTCTACCCCGATGAGCCGCACTTTGTCGTTAAGGAACGGATAAAACATACCGATGGCGTTCGACCCTCCACCAACACAGGCAAGGATGACGTCAGGCAATCGCCCAGATACCTTTTTGATCTGTTCCCGCGTCTCTGACCCAATAACCGATTGGAAGTCACGAACGATACGCGGATATGGATGCGGCCCTACCACCGATCCGATGAGGTAATAAGTCGATTCAACATTCGTTACCCAGTCACGGAATGCTTCGTTTATTGCGTCTTTGAGAGTACGGGTACCAGTGCGAACCGGAATAACTCGAGCACCGAGGAGTTCCATCCGAAATACATTTAATTTCTGGCGCTCGATATCGACCTCCCCCATGTACACATCAACCGGTATGCCTAGTACTGCGCCGGCAATAGCAGTAGCAACCCCATGCTGACCGGCTCCAGTTTCTGCAATCAACCTTTTTTTACCCATAAATTTTGCCAGAAGAGCTTGACCGAGGGTATTATTGATCTTATGAGCACCGCCATGGAGGAGATCCTCTCTTTTCAGAAATACATTACACTTTAGCATTTCCGACAAATTCTCACAATAGGTAAGCTTCGTTGGTCGACCAGCATAGTCAGTTAGGTACCGGTTGAGAGTATCCATTGAAGTATGGTCCTTACGGAACTGCCCGTAGGCATGTTCAAGCTCTTCAAGGGCACACATCAGTGTTTCCGGAACAAATTGTCCACCGTAGTCTCCATATCGACCCTTTTTCATAAAACAGCCTCTTTACAATTATGTAAAAACAACCTGATCTTTTCTTTATCCTTGATTCCCGGTTCGACCTCGACACCTGAAGAGACGTCGACTGCATCAGGTTGAACAATTTCAATTGCTTCCTTGACGTTCTCAGGATTCAGTCCTCCGGCAAGTATTACCGGAACCTTCGACAGTTTTACCACTTCAGAGGCGAATGTCGAGTTATATAGTTTACCGCTCCCGTAACTTTCATCAACAACAAAAGCATCCGAATCGGGTAATAGGTGATCTCCTCGCTTTACCATCCGAAATACTTTCACATTCCGATTCGATGGAAATGGAAATGGATGAGAAATCTGAACGGCGTCCGGCTTAAGTGCGAGGATTTCCTTAAGATCTTCTTCTGATTTAGTATGGGTCACAATAACTTTCATTGTAGACGAGGTGAGTGAAGAAAATATTTCTCGTACCCGGCTAGATTGAACCGAACGAGGAGAATCAGAGAACATAACTATCCCGATGGCGTCCGCTCCACATCCCTCAGCATAGAGAGCATCTTCAACTGTCGTAATTCCGCACATCTTTACGCGAATACAAATTCCTCCAGTTTTCTTTGAGGATACTCATGGGACATGATTGAGGACCCTATTAAAAAGGCGTCGCAGTATGGTTTCATCTCACGTATATCGTCAGCTGATCTCATCCCGCTCTCGGATACGATTATTCTCCCTGCTAACCAAATACTTCCTGAAAGATTACGGGTTGTGGACCGATCTATGGTGAGTGTTGCTAGGTTGCGGTTATTGATCCCGATGAGAGTGGCATCTGTTGCAAGTGCCAACTCCACGTCTGCCTGATTGTGAACTTCAACGAGAGGTTCAAGCCCGTAATCACCGGAACGATCGACAAAATCCGAAAGCCTATCCTTGAGAATCGCAGCAATAAGGAGAACCGCGTCCGCCCCAAGTGCTCGGGATTCTGCAATCTGCCGTTCATCAATGATAAAATCTTTTCTTAGAACGGGTATACTAACCGCTTTTTTTACCTGTTTGATATCCTGTGCTGTACCACCAAAGAAATATGGTTCGGTCAAAATGGAGAGTGCAATACACCCTGCCCTGACAAGCACTCCTGCCATCATCGCCATATCTACATTGCGGCGAAGGATGCCATGGCTCGGTGAGATGCATTTGATCTCGGCAATCACCGCGTTTTTACCGTTTTTGTTGCGGATTGCATCTGCAAGACTTACATGAGGATACAGGATATCATCTGGAAATGAAGTAGGTAGACGTTCGACTCGCTTTTGGGTTCGCCGTATAATCTCGTCGAGAATCACAGTACACCACGTGTCTCTCTAATAAGATGGTCCAGAACTGTACTTGCTCTGCCAGAGTCAATTGATTCAGCTCCCATTGAAATCCCTTCTTTGAGTGTATCGGCTTTACCACCAAGATACACCGCAGCACCAGCATTCAAGAGCACGATATCGCGTGCTGGACCTTTCTTACCAGAAAAGATACTCTGAAGAATCCGTGCATTTGTTGCAGCATCTCCACCTTTTAAATCGTTCAGTGTCGCTGGGCTGAATCCAACATCTTGACAATTGAGTACGTATGTCCTGATCTTTCCCGCTTCCAATTCGGAAATTTTTGTGGGACCTGTAGTTGAAATTTCATCGAGTCCACCACCATGCACAACCATTGCCCGTTCCACGCCAACAGAAGAAAGCACACAGGCGATTTTTTCAGTGAGAACCGGGGTATAGACACCTAGAAGCTGCGCTTTAGCACCGGCAGGGTTCGCGAGTGGTCCAAGTAAGTTAAAGACAGTTCTGATACCGAGTTCTTTTCGCGGTCCTGCAACATATTTCATGGCCGGGTGGTAGAGAGGAGCAAAGAGGAATGCAATATGATACTTTTCAAGAATTTGAGAGACCCGGTCAGGTGAAATTCCAAAATTCACACCAAGTGCCTCTAAAACATCAGCAGATCCACACCTGCTGCTCACGCTCCTATTTCCATGTTTAACGACAGGAACTCCACATCCAGCTGCAACAAAAGCAGCGGCCGTACTAATATTGAAAGTTGATGCACTATCTCCCCCAGTTCCGCAGGTATCGACAAGTATTCCATTCACTGTGGGATTGATCGTAAGGGCACATTTCCGCATCACATTGGTAAAGGCTGCAATCTCTTCGACTGTTTCACCTTTCAACCGGAGAGCGGTAAGAAAGCTCCCCACTTGAGCATCTGTGGCCTCACCTTTCATGATCTCCATCATGGCCGATTTTGCTTCCATTTGGGTGAGGTTGCGTCCTTCAATGAGCTGTCCAATTGCTTCCCGTATCATGCTCCTACTCCAAACAGAAAGTTACGAACAACCTTTTCTCCTTCCTGCGAAAGGATGCTCTCAGGGTGAAACTGAATCCCGTATATTGGATATGTGCGATGTCTCAATCCCATAACATACCCATCATCACAGCTCTCTGCAGACACAACTAGATCATCTGGAAGTGTATTGCGATCCGCGACGAGTGAGTGATAGCGTGTAGCGGTGAACGGGTTTGATATACCAGAAAAAATACTCGTACCGTCGTGCTGTATTTGGGAAACCTTACCATGCATTAAGTGGCCTGCTCTGACGACATCTCCCCCATATGCAACACATATCGCTTGGTGACCAAGACATACACCGAGAGTTGGTATCCGTTTGCTTAACGTTAAGAGAACATCGTTGCAAACACCACAATCTTCTGGGCGACCTGGACCAGGAGAGAGAATTATCCGGTCACAGGGTATTTTCTGTACTTGGTCGAACGGCGTATCATTAGTAACAACGGTGGGTTCAGCCCCCAAGACTCCGACTTGCTGGACGAGATTATAGGTGAAGCTATCATAACAGTCAATAATGAGGACCTTCATTGATATCTCCCTCCCAATTCGATTGCTTTCAACATTGCCTGAGCTTTGTTCTCTGTCTCATACCATTCCTTCTCAGGATCAGAGTCGGCAACAATCCCGGCCCCTACTTGAATAGACGCCTTCGATCCATGAACAATGATTGTTCGAATAGTGATTGCAAACTCAAGATTTCGATCGAATCCAATGTATCCAACCGCTCCAGCATACAATCCTCTCCGATCAGGCTCTACTTCATCGATAATCTGCATGGCACGAATTTTCGGTGCTCCAGAAACAGTTCCAGCGGGAAAACAAGATTTAAAAGCTTCATAACCGTCCAAGTTATCTTGTAATATTCCTTTTACCGTCGAAACGATATGCTGCACATGGGAGAACTTCTCAACACCCATGAAATCCTCCACCCGCACAGAACCGAATTTGCAGATTCTCCCAATATCATTTCTGGCAAGATCGACAAGCATCGTATGTTCTGCTCTCTCTTTCTCATCAGCGAGAAGCTGTTCTGCAAGATACTTATCTTCCTCAGGTGTCGCACCTCGCAATCGGGTGCCGGCAATTGGGACTGTGGTCACTTTCCGTTTCTCGATCCGAACAAGCATTTCAGGACTTGCTCCAATTACTTTCAGGTTACCGAAATCGAGATAGTACATATAGGGACTGGGATTGATCTCTCGGAGAGCTCGATAGATTAAGAATGGATCTGAATTGATATCGACCTCAATCCTTCGTGACAGTACGGCTTGGAAAATATCGCCTGCTTTAATGTACTCCTTTACGCGTGTGACTGACTGTTCAAAAGCGTCCTTTGAGAGATACTCGGTGTATTTGAGTGACCGTTCATCAGGCAAAGATTGGAGTGGTTTTTTATCTTTACTATATTCTAATCGCTCGATTTCTTCGGCACTTTCAAGTATCCTTTTCCTGCTCTTTTCGTATTCTTGAACTATGTCAGAGTCATATGTCAGTAGCGGGCTGCAAAAAATGTACAATTTTTTATCCAGGTGGTCGAAAACAATACAATCCTTTGTAAGCATGAACTGGGTTATCGGTAGATTGGAAGATGGTTTTGAGCTTTTTAAGATATTTTTATTCAAGGAATACACGAGATCATACGCAAAATAACCTACCATACCGCCAAAAAACCGTGGTGCTTTGATGTTGACAAAGTTGAAACGCTGCAGGATTGATTTTATTTTATCAACAGGATTCTGACCATCTGGATTTTTCGCAATTGAAGTATACGGTTCTTCACCTTTCAGTTCGATAGATTCGTCAATGGTCACCATCAATTCCGGATCTATGCCGATATAGGAATACCTCGCAATTTTTTCACTCCCTTCAATGGATTCGAGAAGATATCCATACGTTTTTCTTATGTTTGAAAACAACTCAAGTGGTGAGAGGTTTGGTACCGGAATCTCAGCACAAAGTGGTATAACAAGAGGTTTTGCTTGATGCTCAACAACAGCAAGATATTCTTCAATACCCAAGTTCAAGGATAATCCCTTGATACTAGGGTTTCTTCCCAGTCCAACGGCATCTGCCCCTTGGTTTTCAATGGACTAATATTCATACACCTTGTGGGTTTTGTACACTTATATACATTGTTGTTCATTTTTGTGTATTAATGTATAAAAATATCATGAATCGCGTATCCGCATCAAATTGATATCTTCTGCTAGGGTATCTTGGATAGGTTAACGTGGACAATCGATGGACACTTCGAGATCTAAACGAAGTGGTGCAATGGTGTTCTTTGCGGAACACTCAAGGAATTCGTTGCACGATAGCAACGCTGACAGAATATGCAAAGACTCCCGATCAAGCCCTTCAATCATTTGAGTTGAATATAGATTGTATCAAAACAATCGCAGAACACTCACTCAACTCATCTTTATCGGTAAAACCAACATCGATCGGAATCCTTTTTGACCGTAACGAATACTTCCGAAACTTAAATTTGCTGTTCCATGAGGCACAAGACCATCACGTAGGATTTGAGATCGATATGGAAGGTCGGAATTTCGTGGCTGATACCCTTTATTCTGCTCTAGAATTGGCCAAAGAGAAACAACCGGTAACAGTTGCTTTGCAGGCATATTTAGATCGCACATTCCAAGACATTGACTTATGCAAGATGAATGGAATTAGTGTGCGGTTAGTTAAAGGATCGTATTTTGGAGACCGCAATGATTTTGCAACGATCAAATCGAAAATGCAACAATACGTAGAGAAACTGTTGTCAAAACAGACACTGTTTTCAATTGGAACGCATGATCCAGAACTGATTGAATGGCTCAAAAACCAGATTACAAAACAAAAAAATCTCGTTGAATTTGGGTTTTTAAAGGGACTTGCAGATCGCACAAAAATTGAAATGGTGTCGCAAGGTTATCAGATTGCCGAGTATGTACCATTCGGTCCGAAAGGAGATGCTTATATCTTGAGACGCGAACGGTACCTTGAAACCCTCAAGCAACTCAACCGATCTCCAGTCCCATAAAATTTATTATATTCGGTTTTTCCACCACCCAAAGTAAGCAACAACGGGAATAATTGCAATCACAATTGCCATCGCTATTGGATTTTCCAATATAATTCCGAAGAGCCATGTGAACATCCCCACATCGGTGATAATGGCTGGCTTCTGGAAGGGTGTTATTGGTGTTGGTGAAGAAATGGGTACAGGGCGGGACTCTTTAATTTTCGCTGTCCCAGGCTCGGAAGATTTTTGTTCGGTGGCCTTTTGTTCTGGGAAGTTGACTTGTTGAGATTCGCCTTGAACCTGGCCACCAGATCGACTTCCCCCGGAGCCACCTCCCCCACCACTAACTCCGTAAGTACCGGCATTACTAGATTGAGCAGTCCCCGCACTTTCAGTATTAGTTCCCGCAGAACCCGTGGTACCTCCTTGGTTACCCTGTGACGCAGCTTGCTGTGCAGCTAGTGAGACCAACCCAAAAATCGAAAGCCCATTCGGTGAGTCCGCTTCAAACACGTCATTTGCACCATCACGCCCTAAGAATCGGGTAGTGAGCATCTCTATTGTTGCCCCGTCATCTGAATATCGAATAATCTTGATTGCATCTGTTGTTGGGCCATGGCTTTGAACCCAAGCATCGCTGATGCTCATTGTAATTTTTGCGGCAATATGGCCAGTAATGGTTGTGAGATTAGTGTCTATCAACTGTGCATTTTTCACTTCAAGTGAATAAGCGACATCCTTGACATCCTGTCCATTGGTATTAGCAACCAGCTGGAAACCGTTAAATACATCGCTACTTACTCCTTGGATGACGTTTGTTTCAACAGGGACATTTTCAACGTATTGTTTTAAGGATACATTTAAAGATGTTGAAACTGTCCCAACACTTGGGTCTAAAGCCACAGTCTGAGGTTGACTTTCGACATTGACTTCCTGAACGTTATTCATAATAAGATTTCCAGATTGTGTAGCATCGACATTATTTGCAACAAATGTCATGGCTTTCCAGGCATTGTCGGGATTTTGGATCGTTACGGTTTGGCCTGTATAGCTAACAACTCCACCAGCATTGGCGACATTTGCGACATTTAAATCCAATATTGGTGTTGTTTCTGCGGCTTCTGAAGTATTATATGTCAAACCACTAACTGAAGTGGACGTTGTTGTAGTATTTGCTAAAATAGAGATGTCATGTGTGATGTCGTTTACTTGCCCACCATAATCTGTTACAGTAAGTTTCACATAATACACACCAGATTTTAAGAAACTATGATCGATACTAGCGGTAGTGCCTATAGTATTATCACCAAAATCCCATTCGTATTCAGTAATTTGGCCTCCAGTACTTGTTGAAACGAAGTGAACTTGATTTTGTTGTCCTTCCATTTGTTCTGGTGGATCCCAAGTATATTGTGCTACAAGTTGGACTGGACTAACCGTGATGTAATTCATCTTGGATTCGGTATTGCTACCTCCGTCATTGGATACAGTCAGTTGCACAGTGTATGACCCAGTATTTGTATACTGATGCGATGGATTCTGTTCAGTAGATGTAAGGCCATCTCCAAACGTCCATAACCTTGATGTCACGGATTCAGTCGATGTATCCGTGAACTGAACGGTTAGCGGACGCATTCCTGATGTGTAGTCACTAGTAAAACCTGCTACCGGTGGGACTATACTAACCGTAATATAATTGTTCTTGATTTTGGTATCATTGCCACCGGCATTGGATACCATCAAATTTACTGTATACGTCCCGACACTTGTGTAAGTATGAGATGGGCTCGCGAAGGAAGAGTCTGTCGTGTTGACCCATATTCCATCACCAAAACTCCAGTTCCACATCGTGGGTGACCCCCCTGTGGATCTATCTGTGAACTGAACAGTTAATGGAACAATTCCTGATGCAGGTACTCTAGTAAACCCAGCCACAGGCGGCGGTGGAAGAACAGTGATGTAGTCTGTTTTCGTATCACTGCCACCAGCATTTGATACTATAAGTGTCACCGTATATGTCTGAGGATTCGTGTATTGATGGGTTGGTGGATTTCTATTCCCAATCTCTGTTGTATTGTACCAAGGTGTCCCATCACCAAAACTCCAGTTCCACATTGTCGGAGTTCCAGTCGATGCATCCATAAATGCAACAGTTAACGGAACAGTGCCTGATGTAGGTACGTCAGTGAAACCCGCTACCGGGGGCGGTGGATTTACTGTAAACCCGCCACTTTTCGTCCCAGACTGTTCATCCGGGTTCGTGACCACTACGTCCCATGAACCAGCTGTTGCTCCAGACGGAATCTCTATCGTACATGTGATCTTGTTCGATGAGACAACATTGACACCGGTTGCTGTGATATCAGTCTGACCCATATGCAGGTTGACGGTCGGAGTACCATAGAACCCAGTACCGGCAAGATTTGTAATACTAACAGAAGTTCCACTGGTACCCGTGCTCGGATCAATACTGCCAACCGTCGGTGCTGGTACGCTTGTGATGTACCCGAGTTTGGTCTCTGAATTGCTGCTGCCACCCGCATTTGTTGCCGTGAGACGGATGTCATAAGTGCCTGCCGGGAACGCGTATGAGGGGTTCTGTGTAATAGCAAATTGCGTCCAGTCTACCGTTACATTCTTGTACTCCCAGTTCCACGATGTCGGAGTGTTTGTGGACTGGTCAGTGAACGATACCGAGAGCGGGGCAATACCAGAACGTGGCGTCGTGTTGGTGAACGCTGCTACCGGGGGTTGTGAAAGAACCGTGATGTAACCATCCTCGGATTTGGTATTACTCCCGCCGGCATTGGATACCGTCAGATTCACCGTATATGTCTGCGGATTCGTGTATTGATGGAGTGGTGGATCTTTATTCAAAGATTCAGTCGTATTGTACCAAGTTCCATCACCAAAACTCCAGTTCCACATCGTGGGAGGTCCTCCTGTGGATCTATCCGTGAACTGAACACTAAGTGGAGTGATACCAGAACGTGGCGTCGTGTTGGTGAACGCTGCTACCGGGGGTTGTGGAAGTACCGTGATGTAATCTATTAACTTCGTAGTATTGGTAGCATACAGATTAGATGCTGTTTCGCTGATGGTATATGTTCCTTGCTTTGAATAAATGTGGGAAGCGTTGAATGTGGGGAGTGATGATGTGTTGCTGAAAGTTCCATCCCCCCACGTCCAATTCACCCATGTAGCATTATTATTCATGTTCGTGAGGTTGAATTGGACTGTGAGTGGTGTCAAACCTGAAATCGGAGTTCCGGTAAAGCCGGTTGTTGTTATACCGTAAACGGTAATGTGGTTCTGGTTTGTTGCCGTTGAGGTATCATATTGATTTGACGCTGTTTCATTGACGGTATATGTTCCGGGAGTGATATAGATGTGGGTAGTGTTTGCTAACGTTACTGAAGAAATATTTGCAACAGAACCATCACCGAAACTCCAGTTCCACCATGTCGCATTATCATAGGGAAGAGTTCGGTTGTATTGGATATTTAGGGGTGCTACTCCTGCGGTGGGCTTTCCATTGAAACCGCTTTGCGTGTGATTATTAACCTGAATATAATTGGTCAATGTCGTTGTGTTTCTTGCATATGGGTTAGCGGTGATTAAAGTGACCGAATAAAGCCCGCCACTTGAGTAGGTATACGAGGCATTGGCGTTGGCAACGCTTGTGGTATTAAACCAAGTACCTGTCCCAAATGTCCAGTTCCACATCGTCGCATTATCATTTGGGATTGTCCTATAAAATTGGACTAATAATGGATAGAAACCTGGAGTCTGCGTTCCTCTAAATCCACTTGCCGTCTGGCTATAAGCATTAATATAATTTGTCTGCGTTGTGGTATTTGTTGAATATCGATTCGCTGCGGTTTCTGATACAGTATATGTTCCTTGCTTTGTATAGATGTGGGAAGCGTTGAATGTGGGGACTGATGATGTGTTGCTGAAAGTTCCATCCCCCCACGTCCAATTCACCCATAAGGCATTATTATTCATGTTCGTGAGGTTGAATTGGATTTTGAGTGGTGTTAAACCTGAAGTTGGGGTTCCAGTAAAGCCGGCTATTGGTAGTTGTGGAAGAACCGTTATCACCGACACGTTATCAAGAAGCACTCCAATGGAATTTGGAACTCCCTGATCAGAAAATTCAAGTCTAGTTTGAGTGGCAGTGGCATTAGCGAGAAGGGGTTGGGTGGTGTGTGTTTCCCATTGTAGGATCTCATTAGTAACTGATGTGCTATTTAGAACAAAATGCCCGTCCCAAGAAAATGCAAGTTTGCAATCATTAACGTCACGGCAGGCTTGAGCATATGATACCACATAATAATTACCAGGAATTGTATCAATCATCTGCCAGATTCTCACATTTGCCGGCTCACCACTGAGGATACCATGAGGACCATCCCAATCAGTATCTAGTTCCGCCCATTGCGATCCATTTTTCGCAATAAAGCCATTGAATACCCCATTTTTCTGCAATTCTAGGTTTGCAACACTTGGACGAGTATGTCCGTTAAAAGATTCTGAACCACCAATCCATTCAACATTCCATCCGAGATTCTGATAACCGCTGGGGAAAATGTCCCAATTACTGGAATCTGTAACGTTCGGGGTTTCAAACCCGCCATTCACGACATTAGGAGGAGGTAATGGCGTCACGGATCCAACTCCTACACTCACAAGAATCATCACAAAGATTATTCCAATGACCAGCGGTCGTTTCATATCATTCAGTCCTTGCAAAAATAGAGGTACCCGAAGGAATCGATGAAATACTAACAAATGCAGTGTTTAGCAGCCTAAACTGTTGAACCATAAAACGAATTACAATAAGACGTAAAATTGAGTGTAAAATATTCGTTATTTTTCCTGGTTGCTGCTTCCTATCCATTAGTCAATTCCTCCTGCTTATCAAACTCTTCCCTTGAATGATAGAGTGCGGAATGGCTGGAATTGCTGAGTGGCGGTAGTTTATAACGTAAATTGATAGTTTAGCAGATGATTGTTGAGTACTGGGTCTTCTGCTTAGATTTTTGGAAGAGAATACACTTTGTGTAGTTTTAGTTTAAAATCCTCCTATATGATACAAGATACAAATATAATTTTTCTACTTTGCATTTTTATATAAATATCAACGTATGGAGATATTATTTTCAAATAAATAAATATACCGTATTAAATATGAGCTATATATGACTATATCAGAATATATACCACATAACGCTAGGGATTTTGATTTTCAGAAGAGAATATTATCGTTAGATTGTTAACAATTCAGTAGCGGGCATACTTTATGATTTCAAATATTATAATTTCGTCTGAGTTTGCTCTCTCATATACGAAAGTAAATAATAAGGTCCGCCAATTCCCTTACCGGACGAACTGCTACCTTTCCATCCAACAAATGATTGAGATCCAGGCCACGCCCCGGTTGTTGCACCACCACGCCTGTTTGCGTACGCGACACCAAACTGAATATTGTCAAAGAAATAGTCAACCTCGTCTCTATCTTCAGAGAAAATACCCGCCGTAAGTCCGTACTCAGTATTATTTGCTTCAATCATGGCTTCTTGAAGGGTTGAAACCGTTTCAACAATAACAAATGGTATGAATAGTTCCCTCTTTTGCAATGGGTGTCCTCTTGTAAGTTGGGTTACAACAGTAGGTTGAACATAATTCCCATAGAAAAAATTACCGTCGGCAATTACTTCTCCACCAATAACAATTTTTCCACCATCCTTTTTCACTTGATCGACAGCATCTCGGTACTTTTTCATTGCGTTTGCATCAATCAACGGGCCAATGGAAGTGTCCTTATTCCGAGGATCACCAATAACAAGGGTCTTTATCTGATTAACAAGTACCTTAACAAATTGATCTGCAATTGATATGTGAACATAGACTCGCGATGTTGCACTACATTTTTGGCCACTATAGCCATACGAAGATTTTACCACACCAGATACAGCTTTCTTGAGATCAGCTCGTTCAGTTACAATAACCGGGTTTTTGCTTCCAGTTTCAGTTATAACTGGTTTTGGGTACGGTTGTTTTGTTGTAAAAGCACGATGCAAGAACAAACCAACTTCACGGGAACCCGTAAATGCAATGCCATCAATATTTGGGTTTCCCGTGATAATATTGCCAAATATCTCACCGGGGCCGGTAATGTATTGAATACCCGCAGGAGGAAAGCCGGCGGTAATGAGTGCCTTGTAGAGTTTTAATGCGGAGTATGGTGCGAGACTGGTCGGTTTCAGGACAACCGAATTACCTGTGATAAGGGCTGCTCCAACCATCCCTGCAGCAAGACTAAGGGAGAAATTAAACGGTGATATAACCGCCCATGCACCGTAAGGTCGCATGACGCTTCGGCACTTTGCTTTCGGTTTTTCGGGTTTCATCGGAACGATGAACCCCTTATTTTTCTTATAGATATCAACATGATATCGAAGCATATCGACTGCTTCACTCACTTCAGCGATCGCTTCGTATCGGTTCTTTCCGGTTTCATAGGTGATAAGTGCGGACAAGAGAAATTTTTGAGAGTCGATAATATCTGCAGATTTTTGTATGATTTTTACACGCTGATTCCAATTCAAATCTTTCCATTCAAGAAATCCTTGTTTTGCGGTATTAATTGCCGTTCGGATTTGATTTGGTGTTGCGGTCTGGAATTTGCCGACAAGGATCCTTTTATCAAACGGTGATCTCACCTCAAATTCTGGAGCAGAGTAAATTTCCTTTCCTCCTATAAAGAGTGGATGTGAGTTACCGAGTTCGGGTCCAATTTTCTCGAGAGCTCTTTCATATTCCTTGTGTATGCTCTCATCAACGAGAAGATCGATATAGGTCACTTTTTTTCCTTTTTTCATATCAATAACCCTCTACTCTTTTTGGGTTCCCACACACCCTGAATTTTTCACTCTATTAGCGGTCGAACTTTAGCATTCCAAGAAGGAAAGCTCATCACGTAGTCAACACCACAGACCGTCTTAACAGGACGTTCAATGAGGAGGGAGAGGAGTTTTTTCAGACCGGACCTAGTTTCATTCTCCGGACCATATGGATTGATACTCCATTTTCCGTGTTCCTTAATGACATAATCACAGATGAACAGAACATCTCCAAAGAAATAACATGTAAACCCGGGGGTATGACCACCAAGATGAACTGCAGAAAGATCGTTTTCGGTGAAACTACCGGAAAAAAGTGTATCGAACGGGAAACCCCGACACATATCATGATTGGAATCATCTTTATGGATTACAACCCGTGCAGGATATAGAGAACGATACAGATTGCTTGCTCCAAGAAAATGGTGGTGAGTGAAAAAGATAGTATCGATCTGCGGTACTGATTGGTCATAGGTTGAAGGGCAATCGATCATGAAGACATTTTTTTCAGCCTCGACCCGGTATGCAGCGTGTTCATAGCCAAGTTCCGGAACCGAGTTCAATCTAGTTACTCGATCGTTTACTCGACTGCTATTAACGCGTCTACGGGCAGAGTTCTCATCACAGGAATAAAATTTCTGCTTCGACGCTCCACAGAAAGGACAATTGTCGGGAAGGTATCCGACCATGTTATACCCACAAACCTGGCAGACGTATTGTTCCTTGGTATCGGCGTCCATACACGATCTTATGGTGCAATCGGGGGTTTGATGTGAAAAATCTATCCTATACTAATTTTCATTGGTCTGAAGATCTTTCGAGCTCTTTTGCACGATTAATCAAGTCCCAGACTTGTGAATCCGTTGAATAACCCTTCCCAGCCCATTGTATAGTTCCATTAGTATCGAGAAGAAAAACATATCCTAAGGATCGGTCATCCATACTAAGGAAGTGCCGAATATCCAATGAGTTCCCATAGTATGTCAGAACAAACGGATGTTTCTCTTCAGGGATGCTAAATCGCATACCTGAGTCGATGGTCGATAACATCAGCTCTCCCCATAGAGTATCAATCATCGAGACTTCATAGATCACATATCCACTATTTTTACCGAATGCTTGCCGAAACAGATTCGTCCATGAATCAAGCATCGCATGGGCAGAGCGTTCAAACGCAATCGATATAAGTGCAACTTTACCACGGGCAGCTGCTGGGAGAGTATCCTTAGAACCAACGAGTGAGTGGGCGTGGATTGTTGGAAATTCTTGTCCGATAATATTCAATCGTTCGGCTCCTAAGTTCGGTGCAGCCGTGTTGATCCATAACGCCTTCATCTACTTAATATCGTTTCTGATATCGTTGGGTGAAAGCTATACCTCAACTCTGAAGGAAAAATGTGGTTTCCTAGGAGGAGGTACAATATGGAGATTCTTTAATCTTAAACATAGAATTACTGACTATGTCACCAAGACGACTACCTGATTCTCATCGCAATACAAAACCGCCCCATGCCGAAATATGGAAAAGCCAGGATAAGGTACGTCACAAAGAAGAAGAGAAGCACCACCCGTTCGCAAAACCACATCCACACCCCCCACATAAAGCCCAAAAAAAGCCAAAGTTAGCTCCTAAACACCACCCGCACCCAGAACCGTTGGGCAAAAATGTTGATGTGGGTCCACTCGCAGATCGTCCCAGACCAGGTAAGCTTACAAAAAAAGCGACTAAGCCCAGAAGTTCTCAACAAAAGAAAAAGTCACGCTAAACGATCAAGAGGTTAAACAAATGGCGAAAGTCGATGGATTCATGGGTATGGTTTTATCATTTGTTGCTTCACCACAGGGTCAAGAAGCTGTTCACCAATATCTTTCTTCACCAGAAGGACAAGCTGCTCTCAATTCTTATCTTGCAACCCCAAAAGGTCAACAGAACGCAAAAATACTCCTCGGTCGGATGCTCGATAAACTTGATCTACCTACTGAAGTAAAGGAATCAATTCGGAAAGCCCTCTCCCAAAAGAAGTAAAAGATTTAGGTTATTTTGATCTGAAATATCCTCTGAGGATAAACCATACTCCAAGTAATATCAAGAAAATTGCAGCAATGAATGGCCATAGATTGGGGGGTGCCCATACTATACCAATACCGATAATAATCATGAATATACCGAGGATAGTGTAAGTCAATTGTGAGCGATGCATAAAATTTGGCGAAGTGGCGTCTTGAGATGTACTTTCTTCAGGTTTCTGAAATGCTGATCCAAGAAAACCAAGACCAAGACCAATTAATGCACCTGGCCCGGGATAGTTGAGAAGAATCCCTAGACCGAGACCGATGAGTACTCCGGCTGGTATCAGGAAATGTCGTCCTTTCCGTCTCCTATATTCTCTTCCTTCATCACTTACCATATACCGCTATTTCTCTACAAATTGTAATAAACTTATGACAGATTTTATCGTGTGACGAATTGCATTCCAATAAATTCGAGAATTCCTTATGCACATTCCTCACGTAATATAAAAAGGAAAATTCATTAAGTTCGAGGCAATATTGATCCTCGTGGATTGACCGTGAGTGGTAAGGCTGACATTTTTATCGCCGATGCATCGAATCGGATGGATGGAATGCAAAAGATCCTTTCTCAGTTCGATTTATCCATATTTTCCAGTGCGAAGGTTGCCCTAAAGGCAAACTATAACAGTGCTGATCCCTATCCAGCATCCACACATATCGATACCCTTCAGGTACTTGTAAGAACGCTTCAATTACAAAAACCCGAAAAACTTACACTTGCTGAACGGAGTGGAATGGGTAGTACACGAACAGTTCTCGAAGATCAAGGCGTTATAGCGTTGTCACGGCAACTTGGTTTCTCTGTAATTGTACTTGACGAACTGGAACGCATTGGCTGGCAGGAAATCCAAGCACCAAACCTTCATTGGAAACGCGGTTTTTTCATAGCCAACTTATTCACCCGTTCGGATCGTATCGTCCAGACGTGCTGTCTCAAGACACACCGATTCGGGGGTCACTTTACCTTATCGCTGAAAAATTCTATGGGCTGTATCGCCCGCCGGGTTCCCGGAGTTATCCATGATTTTATGGGCGAACTTCATATGTCACATTTCCAGCGCTCGATGATTGCAGAGATTAACAAATTTTACCGAAATGATCTCATTGTTATGGACGCCAGTGAAGGATTTTCGACCGGTGGACCGGATAAAGGAAAAATCATTAAACCCGGTGTAATTATTGCCGGTAATGACCGGATTGCAATCGATGCTGTTGGTGTGGCCCTGCTCCGTTCGTTTGGAACTATCCATGACATCATGGAACGGAGTGTCTTTTCCCAAGAACAAATAGCACGAGCGGTAGAACTTGAGGTGGGTGTGGGGTCTACTGCCGAAATCAAACTTGTACCACTTGACGCTCCCAGTGAAAAGGTAGCCGATACGGTTCAGACACAGTTTGATGCAGAAAAGTAGATAACAGTCAATATTTTTTATTAAAAGACCTTCGGGATTACACCGCAGTACCCATTCACGCACCCGTAGTGTCCAGCACCACAATCGTCATCCGATGTGCAGCTTTGAAAGTTATGCGAGGGTCGTGAGAAATCCGGAGTGTCTGTCGGTTTCACAATTATTGGTGGTGTTGTCACCTTGCCACCTGAAGGAAGTTTAGTAGAACACCCGGCAACTATTACAAGACCAATCACAAGGAACAGTAAAAGGAGAAGATACACAGGAATTCTTCGGAACATATGTCCAAATATCCCTTACGACAAAATAAGGTTTATTTATCCATCGTACTGACACGGTGTGTATTTGTAAGTAAACTTTTAATCGGAAAAATTGGTGGGTAAAATTACCCAGTAGTATTCGTTCGTCCCGTTTGGTTTGCTGTTTGGTTTACTATTGGAGTTGTTGTGGTCGGAATAACAATTGTGGGTTTTAAAGTAGGGGTCGGTGTTGGAGGTTGCAAAGCAACCTGGAAATAAACCTCACCATGTGGAGCTGTGGTTATATCCTGTTTGACGAGTGCCCCTTCCTTATAAACTGAGACGGTGAGAAGATCCCCTGATCCATCTTGCTTCGTGATCGATACCCCAACAGTACCGTTCACAGTCGGTATCTGATAGAACTGGTCACCGGTACCAGATACATCTTGGCTTTTCCCTACTTCACCAACGTCTCCTGCAAATTTTCCTGCATATTGCACCCTTGCCCAAACACCAGTCTGGGGAATAAGAACCTGGGGTGTTGGCGGGGGTGTTGATACGGTCACCGTTGGAACAGGGTGTGGGGGAGTTGTAGAAATGGTTGTTACAATAGTTGTAATTATAGGTGTAGGACTGGGTTCAGGAGGTGTAACGGGTTTCCCATGCATAACTTGTGTGTAATAAAACGCTCCTCCTATAACTGCAAGGACTATTAGGATTAATGCTACAAGACCGATCATTTTCTTCCGGCGGTTGGGAGCTGGATATCCAGGAAGCGGGGGGAGGTCAGGATATGAAAGGCCTGCCAACCTGCCATGTTTTGCCACAATTTCCCCGGGTGTCGCTGTTCCAGGTACTTTATTGACTGCCGATTCCGCCGCCGCCCAAGCAACAGCAGAATCAGTTGGTTGATCGGCATTTTTGGGTGAGACAGCAGGTGCCGGTACTGTACGGGGCGTTGAGTCTGCGATCAGCGGTTCTATGGTTTGGATTTGTTTATCGATAGGTCGGTCCTTGGTCTCTGTAGGTGGAACATAAAGGGGGGACTCGGGAACTTGTACTGTTCCAAGAACGGGTTCCGGCACTGGAACCTCTTTTCCAAGTGGAACGATTGTTGCACCGCACTTGTTGCAAAATGTTGACTCTGGAGGAACGCGGTTCCCGCACCGCGTACAAAACGAACCTTCGGGTAATGTTGTGGTCTCTACCGGTTTGGGCAGCGGTATGCTCACATCAATGCTCGGTTGGGTTGCTTTGACGATTTCGATCTTTGAAGGGGGTTCTACTTCAGCACGTATGACTGGCTCCTGAGCATATGAAGGGATACCAGAGAGGATTCCCTCGTTCTTTGGCTGTAAGACCCGCTCTTTGAGTTTACTCACCCAGTCATCACATTCCCGTTTTCTTTTTTCTCCCTGCTTCTGGGAGAAGGTGAGTGTCACTTGTTTTATTTCACCGGTGTCAGTGACAAAGGAGAGTTTTAAGATCGGAGCTCGAATGGCATTCTCGTCCGCTTCGACATGCCGTATGTTTGAAAGTAGAATCTCGTCCGCTTGGAGTCGGTTTTCTTTTCCTTCCACGAGGAGGATACGTTTGTTAGTCAGTATCGCTGCGACCGTTACAGATCTAACAACAATATTCTGTGTTGCCAGAATTATTGATTCATCTTGTGATAGGTAAGGATTTGCCATATTACCGCATTCTTTTGTCACTATGTGCGTTGTTTGGAACGATAAACTTTCTACCGATAAAGGGCAAAATGTTCCATATAATTTCAAAAGGCACGTACATATATGTCATTTATTATCGGATGATTGTTCATTCAATCAACGAAAGGATAGATACTATGTGGAGTCGAAAGAATCGGACTAGTAAGGAAAATGATGGAAGTGCGGATAAACCGTTCCATACCCTTACTACAGAAAATCTTTTTTCTGTTCTCGATTCATCTGCCCAAGGACTTAGTTCTGAGAAAGTAAAGACACATCAAGAACTATTCGGTCTCAATGACATCTCACATATCAGGAAACGGCCAGTCATTATTCAGTTCCTAGAACATTTTAAAAATCTCCTTGTTATTATCCTGCTCATTGCTGCTAGCATTTCAATATTTGTCGGAGAAATTACGAGCGCAGCTATTATTTTCCTCATTATTGTTGCGAGTGTTACTCTGGATTTCTTTCAGGAATACAAAGCGGAAAATGCAGCGAATCTACTCAAACAAAAAATTATTACCCGGGCATCTGTGTTCAGGGATGGAAATCAACAGGAAATATCTATCATTGAGCTAGTGCCGGGGGACCGCATCTCGCTAGTTGCTGGAGATATTGTACCGGCCGATGCTCGGGTTTTATCTGCAAAGGATTTTTATGTGAATCAATCTGCACTGACTGGCGAACCGTATCCCATCGAAAAGAATGCAAATCTAGCAGATCCCACGAAACCGCTAACAGAAGCAAATAACTACATATTTCTCGGCACGTCGGTTGTGAGCGGTACCGCCACCGCAATTATTACAAAAACTGGACCGACAACCGAGTTTGGTAAAATTGCAAAAACTCTTGTTGAACGACCACCGGAAACGGAATTCGAACGTGGTCTGAAACAGTTCAGCTACCTCATGTCAAAATTTGTTTTCTTCCTTGTCATATTCGTATTTTTTGTTAATGCGCTGTTCAAGCACGGCATTTTGGAATCGCTTCTCTTTTCCGTCGCTCTCGCAGTTGGCATGACACCCGAACTTCTCCCAATGATTCTGTCTCTCAACCTGTCAAAGGGTTCCATCGCCATGTCAAACAAGGGTGCGATTGTCAAGCATCCAGAATCAATCCAGAATTTCGGGAGCATGGATGTACTCTGTACCGATAAAACAGGTACACTGACAGAGAATAAGATTGCGCTAGTTAAACACCTTGATACTGAAGGTAACGATAGCGATAAGGTTCTGTTATTCTCGTATATCAACAGCTACTTTGATACCGGGTTGAAAAGCCCCCTTGATGATGCAATTGTCAATTTTAAAAACATAGAAATCAATGAATACCGGAAAATTGACGAAATTCCGTTCGATTTTATCCGCAAACGAGTTTCGATCGCTGTCTCTCGAGGATCCGAACGGATCCTGATATCAAAAGGTGCACCTGAGGAAATCCTTCGCATATGTTCATCCGTCGAAAGAGAAGGTATCGTTGTACCGCTCACCAATGACATTATCGAGCTGATAAATAACCTCTATCAAGCACAGAGTGCAGACGGGTTCAGGACACTCGCGGTTTGCAACCGATTCGTTTCAAGTGAAAAAACACAGTTTTCCGTTAGTGACGAGCAGAACATGATCTTTGTTGGGTTTGTAACATTTATCGATCCACCAAAAGAGAGTGCCCGCGAATCCGTGCAATTGTTAGCCCAGTCTGGGATCGAACTGAAGATCCTTACCGGGGATAACGAGCTTGTCACCAGAAAGACGTGTGAGTTAATCGGCCAAGAGATAAAAGGTGTGCTTACCGGCAACGAGATCGAGAATATGGACGGTGAAACACTTTCACGAGTGGTTGAAGACGTTACGATCTTCTCTCGTATGACTCCGGTGCAAAAGAACCGTATCATGAACGCCCTGAGACGGAACGGTCATGTGGTTGGGTTCATGGGCGATGGCATCAATGATGCACCTTCCATCAGGGAAGCAGATGTCGGGATCTCTGTCGAGAATGCGGTGGATATTGCGAAAGAATCAGCAGATATTATTTTGCTGAAAAATGACCTGCGGATCCTGCATGATGGAGTGCTAGAAGGGAGAAAAACATTCGGAAATACGATGAAGTATATCCTGATGGGTACAAGCTCCAATTTTGGTAATATGTTCAGTGTTGCCGGTGCTTCGCTATTTCTCCCGTTCCTCCCGATGTTACCAATCCAGATCTTGCTCAACAACCTCCTCTATGATGTCTCGGAATCGACAATTCCGACCGATAGTGTGGATTCGTCTTACATCAGCACTCCTAAAAAATGGGACATTGAATTCATCAGGAAGTTTATTTTTGTATTCGGTCCGATCAGCTCGGTCTTTGACTTCATTACATTTTTTATCCTCTTGTTCATATTCAAAGCCGATGCGTCGTTCTTCCAGACTGCCTGGTTCATCGAATCGATCTGCACCCAGACATTGGTCATTTTCGTGATCAGAACACGGATCGTTCCGTTCTATAAGAGTAAACCGAGTAATCTCCTGGTGGCAAGCACGTTATTAATCATCGTGATTGCATGCATACTTCCATTTACAGTTATCGGCAGCATATTCGGGTTTGTTCATTTGCCCATTTCCTTCTATACCGTGTTAGCTGGACTTGTTATAGGGTATGTTGTCCTTGTCGAATTCGTAAAAAGAAGGTTTTATCAGAAATATTCATCATTCATTGAAAGGAAAACTGCAAAACGCTCGATCGCATGATTTTTATTGCGGTTTTCTCTGCATCGCGGTATGAATAATCGATGTCTCTGGTACCTTGATCTCATCAATAACACGAAAGCCAAAGTGTTCATAGAGACCGATATTTTTTTGATTCTGCGTATTCAGGTAGCACGGTTGTTTCCAGCGATCCAGCCAAGCAAGCATGGGTCTGAGTAACTTGCTTGTGAACCCTTTTTTCTGAGATACGGGATCAACACCAATAAAAAAGAGGTAGTAGTGAGGAGAGGGGGCGTGTTTTTTGTGGAGAGTATCAACAAAGGTTGAGAACGACATCAGACGTTTCATAATGTCTTTTCCTAGATGTTTTTGTAACGCTATCCCGCCAGCACGTGTCGCCCGCCAGAAGGTTATCTCGGATTTCGCAGATGATAACCAGACTGCTGCTCCTTCCAACGTAGGTGATGTCGCGTAGACATCACCATAAATCATCCCATACCGAAGTTCAAATTCAAACAGAAACCGTGCACGCTCTTTTCTTATTTCTGCATCAGGAATAAGATACGTCAATTTCGGATCATCAAAAAATGCACGAGTGAACATTTCACTCGTTGCACAGATCTGATCTTTTGAAAGCCGTATTAGATCTCCAGTAAGCTCGGGCATTTCCAGTCCCTAACGAGCCTCTGGGCACTATTCTTTAATTAAAGTATGCTTATAACCGCGGTTTCCACGATGCAAAGTAAACGATTGTTGCCATTACACCACGTGCAATTGCGATGATGGTTGGGTTCTTTGCGATATAATCCCTGGTTACCCTTGCAAACATACCGATATCAGGAATAAATATGCGATAATAAAATATTCAATCCAATTACAATCAGAATTAATCCTCCAATTATCTCAATTTTTTTCCCAAAGATTTTTACAAGTTGTCTACTTAAAAAAACCCCACCAAGAGAGAAAAAGAAAGAGATAACACCAATTATCAGGCTAGGAATTAAGACCGCCACTCCAAGGAATGCAAAGCTTGTTCCTACAACGAAAGCATCTATGCTTGTTGCGATTGCAAGGAGAGCGATCGCAGTTATCTTATGTGTGTTTGATAGTTCACTCACGAATTTTTCATAACGGACTCCCTCAAAAATCATCTTCGCACCAACACCTGCAAGAAGTGCGAAGGCAATCCAATATGCGATAGAAGATACTTGCCGGCTAAATAATGACCCAAAACCCCACCCAACGAGTGTCATCCCGGTTTGAAATATACCGAAAAAGACTGCAAATGTTAGTGCCGTTTGTAAATAGTCAACATCCTGCGTTGAACCAGCTGCAATAGAGACTGCTAAACAATCCAATGATAGAACAATACCAATGAAAATCGGGGTAAAAATATCCATTATATATCCGGGGTGGCTTATCTATCTCAGATGTATTTAATTTTCAGATAAATAAGGATACGATGTAATTTGATCGGTCATTTAATTCTTTGAGAACGAAAAAGCGAGAGTTTGGTTAAAGATGATTCTACTCAGGACCCCGTTCATTCGACTTTGTATACGACATCTCCTGCATGAACGACTTGAGACACCTTCATGCCGAGGTCCTGGCCTTTTGTAGCGGTTTGAATGGTTTGGTGCTCGATTTGCATTGAAGTCACCGTTTGGTAGAAATCCGATTGCGTTCCTTTGACATGAATCCTGTCACCGTTATTGATAGTGTCCTCTAGCATAACCACCGCAACACCGACCTTCGGGAAATAGTGCGTTATCTCTCCAACAACCTTTTCCATTGTACTTCCCCAATTGAGAGTAATAACAACCGTGATATGAAAAATGTTATCATCAACAATGAACACATCACATCAACGGATGCGAGGAAAAGGTTGGGCATAACTCAATCACGAATCATTATAGAAATGACACCCATCCAATCGATCGCCAAATTATTAATTGAGAGAATTAAAAAACGTTTGAATACTATTAAAAAAAATCGGTAGTAAGTATGAGTTTTGAGTTAATACCAAAGCCCAAGCTATTTGGAATAAGTATGGTAATTGCCGGGATCTTCTACCTTATTTTTGGTCAATTATTTGAAGAATTTTTCAATTATTTGGGTTATACCTTCATCTGTGGAGGAGTTATCATCTTTCTAATAAATCGAAATCAATGATTTTTTTTTAAAAGGGGGTTTTTTCACATTTATCCAAATCACATGTTGGATACAATAACTGCCAATTAAGGCCCCCCAATCAATCAAAATTTTATTGTCTGTCTATTTATCCACGTTTATACCCAAACTTCCGGAGCAGTCCCGTTCGCCACGCAATCCCATCCGGACCCTCAACCCCTTTTGGTTTTAAACCATCTATCACGCCCATTATTCCCCGGCCCTGCGAAGATTCAGCAATCACAACTTCTGCGGGATTTGCCGTTGCGCAATAGATAGTGCAAACCTCTTGGATGTTTTTTATCGCGTTCAAAACATTAATCGGAAAACAATCCCGTAAGATTACGATGAATGAGTGCCCAGCACCAATTGCAAGGGCATTTTCCCGTGCTATCGCTTTTAGTTCTTCATCGTTGCCATCTATTCGTACAAGACAGTCACCAGACGACTCACAAAAGGCAAGCCCGAACTTTGCGTTCGGGAACCGATCCCGCAACAGCCTCATAAATATCCTCCACGGTTTTGATGAAATGGGACTGCCCTAAGATGACGTTCACGTTCTCTGGCTTTTGAATTTTTACAACCTTGAACTCTACCAATTTATCCATCATTTTTGCCATATCAGTGAAATGGATACGTCCGAAGATAAATGGGTTATTGTGCAACAGAGCTAATCCATCTAAAAAGCATATCACTCCAGCCAACGTAGAGATGAGATGGGACTGTGGTAGCATGGTCGACACCTACGTAACCAGCGGTGAATCATTTATCCTCACTACCCACAGGATTAGTATCAACTTTATCTTTTACGATATGATGCTCACCACCCAGCGCCTCATTTTTATTAACAGTTTATATACCCAGTTCGAACCCAAGGTGATCTTACTTTCGAACATACAGTCAGTAAAGGGAGGGAAAATTGCAACCGGTGAATCGGTTATAACAATCTCTTTCATCGATACGAGCAGCACCGGCGATTTGCAACCGATAAACCTCATTTTCACCCAGCAATCCGGTGAACAAAGAAAGCAGGAACGTGATGAATGGCTAAAAATACTCATGGAACATGTCGTATCGGTACGCGAGCAGGCAATTCTCAGCGACATACTACCCGCTGAAAAGAGGTTAGAAACACGACCTTCAGGGGCAACTCAGCGCCCGATTGAAATGGCTATCCCCCACAAAACAATTAGTGAGAGCCCTCCAGAACCGGATAAATTTGTTGTACTTCCTGATGAACCTGAATTACCGGTTATTTCTGAGGAGAAACTAGGATCTCGAGCCATAGAGCCTCTTGTAAAACCTGTTGTTGAAACGCCACCGGATGCTCCTGAAAAAGATACAAAATTTCGGGATAAAAACACCGCCGTAACACCAGTAGTAGATGAGTCCCCCGTCGCTCTTGAACAAGAATCCCCGAATACAGTAACTATTCAAATACCGGAAATTGTAGGATCTGTAGAACCGTCTGCACCAGAGGCAGCGCCACAGGTCTCCGGGTCTCGTCCCCCACGTCGTGCACTCCGTTCTGGATTGCACACACTCGTTGCGGTCACTGCAATCATCATCGTTATTCTTGCAATAATTGGGGGGGTGTCGCTCTATTTGCATTACGTACCGGGAAAAAATGTAGAATCCCTTGCACCACCGGTCATCACCACACAACCCCTACCGTTGATACCCACACCTGCTCAAATTACAATTCCTAAAAATGGTGTTTGGGTACGAGTTGAGTATAACGGCACCTTTACCGGAAGGTACGGAAATCCCGGGTCGCTGTTGCCGGTAGGAGGTTCTGGTGATCAGTTTTATATGGTACGGAATAGTGAAGGTTTGGTGCAGGCATCTTTCCAGAAGCAGGACAATTCAGGACAGACTCTCGCTGTTGGGATCTACAGAAACGGTGAGCTGATTTACCGTCGAACGATTAGAACCCCGATGGGTACCATTGAATTTCTTATTGATCCAAAAACGGGAAATCCACCCGGAATCCCATTCACATCACAAATGCGGGTAATTGAATATAATTAAAGATTGCGCACGACCCGGCACTCCAGATACAATAACCCGACCGGTGGGTTTGCGTCAAAGCGAATACGAAGAAATTGAATTTTTAGGGATGAATAGATTCATTCGGCAGTATCGGTGGGGGTTGTTGAAGATGGCGTATGCCGATTATAACAACAACTATAATTAATAAAATAACTATAACGGCTTCCAATATTTCAAGCCAATTAACTTTCATACACTCTGATTGCCGTCTTGGTTGATATAAGTTTAGAGTGTGTTATATAATTTTGTACTCCTAGTACCAACATTCGTGTACTGGATATGTGCGGTTCGAGACCAATATTGAGTATTTTATGTGAGTATTATATTACCTGTTATCTCTCAATTGTACTTTTTTTCCACATGTTGGACATTGATAAATCGAATTGCCACGACCATCTGTCCACACCCGTTCCATCGGTATCCCATCATGGTTGTTATCACAATACGGTGTTTGGAATTCCCCCATATTTTCATCCCTTAACTGAAAAAGATGTGTTATCTAAAAGAATTTATCATTATTGAATAATTTCGTGTATCCCGCACTCCAAGTACTTTCTCGTCATAACTTACTATAGGAAAGGAAGATTCGTTATCTTAAAATGGATTCTGCATATGCCATCACAAAAGTTTTGTCCATTAAACTAAGGATTCCTCTTACAATCACTCATCTTCGGGTATATCGGGTATTTTTAGACGTATGGATTTTGTAAGACGATTTAACATTTTATTGTCCCCATTGCGATCAGAAATACATCATGTATAATTTACAAATTGTAATGTATAAGTGATTAATAGAAATGTTTATATTACAAAATGTAAAATAAACTGTACAAGGTGTGAGTACATTCTTCCCATGCTTACACCTACAGGAACAACAACGAGGAGAATTTCAGTATGAACACCCCGAATACACGTGCCGGAGTTCTATCAGTATTCTCTATAGCATTGTCTTCCTTGGGACGAGTTAGTAGCCCAGTTGATACAGCGATAATGACGTCCCCCCCTTTTAATAGCAGCGTTCACTCCGGCACAGGATCGGGTCATCATCCATCAATTGAAGCAGTTATCAACTGCCTTGAACAAAAGGGAGTTAATGTCAGTCAAGTAAAAACAGCCCTTCAGAATGGCGATACCGTAGCAGTAAAAGCTTGGTTTGAGTCTTATCGTCAAGCACATCAAGGTGAGATTGTGGATTCTGCGAAGCAACAACAGAGACTTCAGACTTTCATCACACACCTTGAACAAAAGGGAGTCGATGTGAGTCAATTGAAGACCGCACTCCAAAATAGTGATGCGGCAGCTATGAAAGCTTGGTTTGAAGCTTCCCGTCAGGAACATATGAAGAAGATAGTCAATCACCCCCAACAGTTAGATCCCCAGAAAATCATTACCCGACTTGAAGGGGAAGGCGTTGATGTGAGTCAAGTGAAAACTGCACTCCAATATGGAGATACTGCCACAGTAAACGCTTGGCTCAAGTCTTACTTTGAATCTCACAAAGGTGAAACAGCTACTCATCGACCATGTGGGCACACTCAAGCAACAAAGATTAGCCAGCAATTATAAAGGAAAAACACCTCATATACCACCTTATTTTTTTTGCAAAATGATGACGAAAAGTTGCATTGTCATAATGTAGACAAATCTTGCTTTTTAGATCTTTACACTTAGAACAGTTAGGACTTTTTGGGGGGGTAATGGTCTTTGCAATACGTTTTGCCATCGCTCCCAACAAATGGGGGTAGCTCTTTTTTTCCGCAAACAGAACAGGCATGTGACTCTGGGAAATCAGTATCGCTCAATCGGATTACACCAACCTCTTGCATTCTTGTAGATTTTTCTTCCATTGAATCTTTACTGACAGCAATATCCCGTTTATCATCACTTATATGGCTTTTCGCTATATCAGACGGTGTTGGAGAAATGACGTCGGAACCGCTTACCATATTTCGACTCGCACTCATCTCGTAAATTTTTTTCAGGTAGGATAGCTGTTCCTCCTCAAGCTTTGCTGGTCGGGTTATAAATTGTTGAAAGAGAGATTGGGCATTCTTCGGGTTCGGTATTCCATAAAGACAATCAAGGGGGTATCGTGATGCTTCCTCGCGACCTCGTGCATACCCAATCATCGCTCCCATACTATCCTTCTGTCCTGTTGCCCCAACTCCCCTAATCGATGTTTCTGCCCCCCAACGAGCGATAGTCTGTGGAATTACCGTTCCGTAGTTAAACATGGATCCAAAAAAATCCTGCTCCATGACAATCCTGCCAATTTGGATGTGGGGGATCATATGCTCCTGTTTTTTCCAAACGCCACCTGACATCCACACGCCATCCTTTGTGATGGTGTATCGGATTGATCGCCGGAATTTTTCGGACCATGCGATAGCAATAATGGTTCCAATAACACTGAATGGCTGAACCAGGAACGCTATCCATTGGAGAAATAGTATCAAGTAATTGCTTGACATTGCTGGAGGGTATCCCGTCACATTTGCCACCAATATTCCAATCACGGTGCTCATGCCCAAGGTTAGTGCTGTACCTGTCCACATTTCAGTGATTCGTAATACCCACCCGATACACGCGAAAAGAATGAATATTCCAATCGGGGCGACCATGAAGATCGTAATAGTCGTTGCATCAATCATACCTGCAGAATATTGATTCATGAGGGATGTTGGATGAAGATTCATGAAACCCGGTACTCCAGAAGGAACTGACGGGATTGTCGTAGTTACTATCGAAGTAACTGTTGATGATGCTAAATGGAAGATACTATCCAGAAGCATTCTTGTAAAAAATGATACAATAACAAGGATTATCGGCGTGAAAGCCATCAGATATTTGTAAATAAAACTTTTGAAAACCGGACTGGTGGAAAGAAGAACCAGGTCATTACTCTCATCTGGATTGTGATTAGGATCGATATGTGTTACTTGACCTTCCATTCTTCAACCCCAATGTGTAATTGAAAATATCTAATGAAATTTATTCCTATGTTGTTTTCAAAATATTGGACAATCTCTGGATCCATCAGCACTTCAAGTAATATTACCTGAACGCTTGTTACACTTCAATACCTCGCTGAAGGTAAGTTCAATTCGTGAATATTGTTATAACTGAGATAATAACCCAATGAGATCAACCAGTGTAGTTAGAAACAATGAGAAAACATCGTTCCTTACAGAAAGCCCATTCATCTCCATTATTGGAATTCGGGAATGTCACGGTCATAAAAGGTGACAAAAAAGTTCTGGATTCTGTATCGGTAACGATCTATGAGGGCGAGAATATCGCAATCCTCGGGCCCAATGGGTCGGGAAAATCATCGTTCATAAAAACAATTACAAGAGAATACTATCCGCTTGTGCAGGACAATGATGTTACCTTTCGGATCTGGGGGCGGGATCAGTGGGACGTCTTTGATCTCCGACCTCTGCTCGGTATTGTCTCAAATGAGTTACAGTATCGGTTTACCCAAGACATGTCCGGTATGGATGTGATCATATCAGGATTTTTCAGTAGCATCGGTCTCTTCCGGCAAGAAGTAACTGAGGAAATGGCAAGAAAAGCAGACGAGATCCTTGCGTTTCTGGAAATCGATCACCTCAAAGACCGACCAATGAATGAGATGTCATCCGGGGAAGCTCGACGATTTTTGATCGGTAGGGCATTGATTCATGATCCTAAGGCACTCGTTCTTGATGAACCAACCAACAGCCTAGATTTGCATGCACGCCATACGTTCCAAAATATTCTCCGGAAAATAACACGGTCCGGGATAGGTCTCATCTTGGTAACGCATAACCTTCAAGATATCGTTCCTGAAATATCCCGCGTCATTTTGATGAAAGACGGCATGTTTTATAAAAATGGCCCGAAAACGGCAATCCTCACGGATGAAAACATAGGTTTACTTTTTAATGTCCCGGTCCACATAAAACAAGAAAACGGGTATTATTTCGCAACGGTAAACTGATGCGGTACATGGGTTGAATCAAAATGATATCGTTGAAATCAGTTGAATTATATATTAAAGAAACCCTCAAATCGATAATGTTCATTCACCAAGTTTTTAGCACTATATTACGCACGTGAACGATAAGGAATCAATTTATCCATGATCGTATATATGGCACCGGACTCTAATATAACGATCACTTGAAGACGATCCGTTCCTCTAGTGCCCTGCAACGTGATCTCAGACAGTTGTTGGTCGAAATTAAGTTTCCCTTGGGTAACCGTACCATCGGATCTTGTCAGGATCACCTGGTTGTCCTTAACAAATCCTTGCCCTGGACCACCACCGAATTTAACATTGATTTCAGCAGTGATGGAATTCTTTTCAACCTCAAGGTAAAGCTCGTTTCCTTTTGGTAATACTTGGGTCGGGGCAGTCGTTAGCGTCGCAGTATTTATTCTTGTATTCTGGCTTCGATAATCTACAGTCATAGTATCTGAAGAATTCGGAAAAAGTAATCCCCCACCTCGCTCGTTTTGTGAGCTAGTGGGACTCTGGGACGGTGAAGCAATCATCGGGATGATTAAATACAGTGCAATGAGCACAACAATCAGCATGCCTGTACCAACAAGCACCCGCCTCTTTTGCGAGAAGATTGATCGTGGTGAAGGCTCCTTAGGTGGGACTGGCTTTGGTATTGAAACTGGCTGAACCGTCTTTTGTACTACTGGAGAGGGCACCACTGGTGATGATTCAAGAGCTGATGTTGAAGATACAGGAGCACCGCATGCATCACAGAATTTTGCGTTTGGCGAAAACGGTGTCTTGCAGGCGGAGCAGACCGATGTTTCCCTGCTCTGTGCAAGAATATTCTCAATTGTTCCGGCAAGTTCATCAAAATGGTTTTCGAGAGGGGGTGTAACAGCATCAAGCCAATGACGGACACCGATGAGGTACTCCATTGACCGCGAGGGCTGGATATCTTCGATTCGGAATGGAACAATATTACGTCCTTTGTTTACGGCATTCGTTAATTCCCTGATAACATGGGGAGAGTTATTCGCATGCGACGAAAATATCAAAACAACAATGCGACATTGTTCAATTGCTTTGACAATCGAATCCGGAAAATCGCTCCCAGGGGGTACATCTCGAGGAGCAATCCAGCACTTGATATTTCGGGATTCAAGTTTGGCGCATATCGCATCTGCAACCGGCTTGTCTTTCTGTGCATAGCTGATGAATACGTCATTGCGGGGGGGATTAGATCGATTCAATTCATCAGAGATCAACATACAAGACTCAATAGTGGTTTTAACGTACTCTACGATATTCACTGTTTTGGTGATCTTTGGACGGATATTTGTTACTACGATCCTAACCGTACAATTTTCAGGTTCACTTTTGCAAGGATACCAGGCAATGTACGTATGGTATTTCGATCTTTTTCTTTCTGTAGTTCAGAGAGTTGTTCCCATGGCACCAGACAATCATGTGTTTTTGTTGCATGGTTTACGTTAGACCCGTATTTCCAGCCTTTGGATACTCGTTCATTCATCCATCGTTCATGTTCGTATCGTGCAAGTACTTCAATTTCATCGTTTGAGAATTTAAAAGGGGGTTCATTTTTTTCGGAAGAAAACCCGATTGCGCATTGGATCAAGTGTAATTTTCTCCAGATACCATCGACCTGTTTGAGATTGGAGTCCTGTATGTTTCTGGGTAATTCGTTCCAGGGAAGCATCGAAGGATTTGTTTGAGGATTTATTCCCAACTTTTTCTGCTGTTCGAGATACTCTTCATGAATTGCCCGTGCCACGAGCTCGTGTGTTCCCTTGAAACCAACATCGTAATACTTTTTGAGGACGTTTCTAACCTTTTCTGATTCGACCCACCCTTTATCGAGATTCGATATAAGATTGTCGATAAGTTTTGTTTGTTTAAGTATTTTTTCTTGATAGGACCCCTCTTCAAGAGTTACTAATCCTGTTATTATTTGAATGGGGTTGCGAATTTGATCATTTAAGATTTGAAACTGCTCCATATTTTTTTCAATTTGTTCATAGGCATCTCGTTTCAAGCGCTCCATTTCGACTTGTTCGGTGATATCCAACCCAAATACAATGGCTCGTTGTATGTCTCCTTTTGTCTGTTTGTATGGTATTATATCAAATTTCAGGGTTTTTTTACCAGAATTTTGGATATCAATAGTGCAAATTAATCCTGTTTTTATTTCACGGCTTGTTATAGTCGTATGAATATCTTGTAAAAATTCATCCTTTTCGTCAGGGAATAAACACACGATGTTCTTTTCTCCGGTCTGAACGTTCGCTGATTTGAACAAATCCTCACACGCACGGTTTTCCCACACGATGGTTCCGTCGTCATTGACAAAAAAAAGGAGTGCTGGAAGCGTATTTAAGAGATTATTAAAATTTTCATCATTTTCTTCAATCACATTGATCCCTCAACTTTAGCAATTGATTGTTATACAGAAAACCCACTATTTATGAAAATTTTATCTAAACAGCATTCGGTAACTCTGTATTTGTACTTATTGAATTACATAAGACCAAAAAGGATGCATTATGGGATTAATTTTGCAAAATTTAAAAAAAATCATAGTGAGAACTGGATCCTCACTATGGGAAGGAAACTAAAGGGGAATTACTCGTTGCTGGTATCCCCTTGCGAAAGAATTCACACCGCTTAAGTTGCTGAGCCATCTGGTAGGATGGTGGCGGGGTTCACGATTGTGCTAGCTGTACTTTATGGACTTGTGCTTCCCGTTGTGCTCGGGTTGTTTGCCGCTTTTAGTTTCCCGTAGTGATCCTTGATGGAGTCCCGCATCTCTTGAAGATACTGCTTCCAGAGTTCCTTGAGATCGTTGTTGATTGTCTTTAATGCATCTTTGTCCTTGTTGTTCAGAGCGGTCTGAAGTTCAGTGCCCTTTGCGCTGATAAAATTTAAAGTGTTCTGCATCTGTGTGGTGTCAATACCATATTTGTTGAGGATTACGATGACATCGGTCGCATGCTGGATGTGTAAGTTAAATTCCTGCATCCGTTCTGTCACATGATTATTCCAGAGATCGTCTTTCAATCCCTTATCAATTGCATTCGCATTGACATTGGTTCCTTGCCCGACTGGTGCTGCCGCTGCCGGAAGAACCAGCATGCCTACGAGGCAGAAAGCTAGGAATACTCCTTTAACGATTGTTTGTCTATTCATGGTTTTTGTTCCTCCTTTGGGTTGGTGTGGGTGTTCCACGCACCCTGATCCTTGGTTCATTGCAGGAGCTTATGTATTGATGAAATGGGTTTGATTCTAGGTTTGAACCAGAAAGGGGAATGGTTGAACTAAGTGGTTACATGCTGTCCAAGAGAGAGAAAAAAGCGATGGTTATGATAATATAATATCAGTTGTTTCGATTTCGTGACTTGTGATATCTTTAGCAGTGACATTATAGGATCCTGGTGTCGTGATGCTCAATACATGGAGAGAATGAATCCAATTATTATCGGAATTCACTGAACTGGTTCCGTGATACCATACAAAATTTCCTTTCACTGAATTGATAGTTACTTCAATAGTTTTTCCGGCAGTGTCGGTACCAGAGACCGTTATTATATCTCCTACATGGAAAAGCCGGTCGCCAGAAACTGTCATAGTAACGGATCCTTTCTCTGCTTTCACAGTTGTCCGATCATAGGAGTTCTTAGTAATATCCATAACCGTTATCGTATAGGAACCGGGTTGAAGTGTATAATCCGTTGACCATTGGTAATTCCACGTTTCTAAGGAACAAATTCCAGAAGAAAGTAGGGTTCCACTCATGTTTTGATTGAGATTTGATATCAATTGGATTGTATCCCCGGTAATACATGTTCCTGAAAATGAGATGGGATTACCGATGAAAATAGAATTCTTATTCGTCTGAATCGTAACGTTTCCATCGCGTTGAGGTGGTAACTTCGTACTTGTTGGGACAGGTTGAGTAGTGACAATGGGTGTCGGAACTGGCGTTATTACCGATTTACTTTGAGAAGACGATGTTGGCATTCCAATAATAACTGCAGCAATTCCGGCTACGATAATAATGACTACAATGCCAATAATGATTTTTAATGCCGGGGTCCACTTTTTGTCCATTCCAACAGGTTTGATCTTGAATGTCCCAACTTTTGCCAGATCCGCTCCACAATGATTACAGAATTCGGCATCATCTGGATTTTCTTTACCACACGCGTTGCAGTACATAACAATTGAACGATTATCCATCGCCTACTAATAAAAATATCTATTATAATGTGTTAAAATCAAAAATTCGGTTCGTTATTTTTCTTTTATAGTTTACTTACACTTCAAACACTACAGGATGTTTAACCCCCCGGTTCAATCAATGCCCTTGATAGGTATGAGAATAACTTCGCCTATTTTGCCAATATATATTGCATTCCCGCCAACCACCGTATCAGGAGAGTCGTTCAAAGGAGGAATATGAACAATGACAAACGTTAGAGATATGATCAAACAGGTTGAGATTGTCTTTTATGACCATGAGTACCCCCTGACTAAAAAGGAACTGGAGGGTATGCTCAAAATTCTCAAAACCATTTACATTCACAACAAGCTGAACAGAGCAATGCACCACACACCAACTGCAATTGCGTCAAAAAAAAGTGGAGTTTTCCGCAACACAATCTCGAGTTATATATGCACCACATTGAAAAACGTCAACAGATACTCAGTACGGCACTCATTTGTCACTCATGAATTGTTTGCAGTTCAAAGCACATCCTAGCCCTAGTTCAACTCTTTTCAAGCATTCGGCCTCAAGTCATCCCTTGTGGACCATAACCTGTCTGTATAGAAAAATAGACGATACTAAAATGCTATACGTATGTACTTACCATAAAATGTGGAATATTTCATGACAACAGTATACCCTTCCAAGGAGATAGCACTCGGCGCTGGGTGTATTTTAGTAGATCTTACGGTAGACGCATGGAGAAAAATCAAGCCGAAAAAAAAGAAGCTAGCTTTTGTCCCTGACAAGACCGGGGAAGATGCTTGTGAAATCGAAGTCTATACCATAAAAAACAGAAAGGGTGAAAATATAGAACTTGGCCTCACCCCAACCAAAAAAGGTTTTGAATTATGGATAATCATGCCAGATGGCTCTGTTAAAAAGACATAGTGTGAATACAAGATATCAGGCACTTTCAGCCAATCTAAAGTTCTTTTTCGTGTATATACACAAATGTAATAAAAGAAAAATGGAGAACCAAAAAGCTCTCCATTGTTAGCTTCCAATTCTTCTATTTTGCAAAAAGCAACGGCGGTAATAATGTGAACAGAGTGACCAAAATCGTACCCCAATAGGGCTGATACCATGAAAACATCACAAATGGCCCGCCAAGCGTATAGACCCAGATTACAAACGCCGCCGTTGATATAACGATCTGGGTTGTTGCCATAGGTAGTAGGTCATGGGATGTCGTTTTCCAGGTATAGAGTGCGGTTAGAGCAATCAGAATTACGAATACAATCCATTGTGTTGTGAGAGTGGGGGGATGTTCCACGGACATGAAAATAGCGTTGATGCTGATAAACGCTGCAACAATTTCTGCGGGGATATAATTGAGGATCTTTTCTGTTATATCCTGATCGGGCAATGTTTGCACGATTTGTTTATCCGCTTTGGTAAATACTCTCCGAGAAATTTCTATCACCGACGAAGAATATGTATACCTTGATAATTAAGATTATCGGTAAATTAAAAAAAGATCGGTGTGTCTGTAAAAGTATATTGCTCCGAATAACGCACGTACACAAAATAATGCAGAGGGTAATATGGCATATCCTTTTCTTTCAAAAGATGAGCCCATTATTCTGACAGCGCAGGATGTTGTTGTAAGTGGCGTCAAGATGGAGGCGATCCTTACAAACAAACGGTTCGTTCTTCTTGAGAGTAGGGAGAATCAAATTCTTCATGAGGATATTCCGCTTGCGACTATAAGTTCTGTAATGACTAGAGAGAACTCCCTGCGAGAAGCGTCCCTAACCCTCTTTACAACCATTCCCAACGGTGAGACAAAGCCAGTAGAGATTGTATTTATCCAGCGACCCGGTGTTTTAAAAAAACAGGATCGCGACCGGTTGGTGACAAAACTCAAAGAATACTGCCCTTCATTAGAGACAGAGGAAATCAATCCCAAACAACCGTTTTTGAGCCAAGGTTCGGGAACAGGTCCTGCCGCTCAATCCCCAGAACAAAAACTTACTCCTACAAGCTTATCAAAACCACCCAAGCCCCCGAGTCCTGTTGAAGCTTTTCTCGACCGGATACCTCTCATGGCGATTCCTGCTCTATTAGTCATTATCGTTGCAGTTGTTGGAGGAGCTTTTACTTATATTCAAATATTGCACGAAAAACCAATTGATCATTCTGGTCTTGCACCCATTCACACGAACACTATACAAACAATAGCGATTCCCGCTCCAACCACTCCCCCACTAATCCAACAAAATTTCACATCACAGGTTATCCCAAGAACTATGTCACCGCTTCAGCTCACTATTCCCACAACTGGTGTCTGGGTAGCAGTGAAATATGTGGGGAATTTTACGGGATCGGTTGGTGCAGGTGGGATCCTGCAAGCGATTAATGCCACAGGTGACCAAGTATATCGCGTTCCTGCACATCACGATATTGTTGACGTATCGATCATGAAGGAAGACGGTTCAGGTACGATGCTTGCTGTCGAGATCTATAATAACGGAGTGATGGTTACACGTCGCAATATGACGGCCCCTTGGGGTTTAATTGACATCCATTTAGATTTGAAGAAAATATAACTCCCCAATTCGATTTCCTATAAAAAAAATTTGCCGCACCCGCACACACTTCGGACACAACCATCCCAAACGTTTTCTCTGTTTTTCGATTCTGATTAATTAACAAGACATTGTTTTTTATCATCTGCAAAAATATGTGGCGGGACTTATCGTTATTCCCCCCACCTGAAAAGGTATATCAACATAAAATCTAATTTAAACGTGTTTATGGATGAAAATGCAGTGTCGGAAGTACTTGCAGAGATTTTGATTGTTGCACTTGTCGTGATTATTGCCGCAATTATTGGAGCAATGGTCTTTGGTCTAGTGCCTTATCTACAAAATACAAAAGTTGTTGGTATAACTGCAACCCGGTTTAACCAAAGCAATATCACTGTTACATACAGTGGAGGTCAGAATCAAGGGGATTTATATTGGTTGAACATTTCAGTCAATGGTAATTACATTCGGTCGATGGGTACCCTTGGAGGCACAACGCCCGTGATTGTAGGCAATTCGACACTGATTCCAGGTAGATTACCCGGTCGGGATCACGTCGTAATTGTAGGTTCATTTTCTAATGGATATCAGCAAGTGCTTATTGATACATACGTATAATTTTTCACCCCACTTTGGGAGTTATGCGATTTGAGTAATGATACGAAGAATTCAAATAAAAATGCCTTAAAACAGAGAATTGAATTGGAAGATTTAGAGGACATTTCCGATTTAAAGTTAAAAGAGATTATATCGAAGATCGCCGAAGAAGAGTTAATCGATCAATTAGGAAAAAATCAATAATTTACATAGTAGGGCGTTAAAAGATACATAGTTCCTTTAAACTGTTGCTGGACCGGCCATCTAAAAATATCAACTTTCACTAGTTACCCAGTGCAATTGAATTGTGGAAAAGATCAGAGATAATTACCTAGTTATTTTGAGTTTATGATCTGCATCCTGAAATAGAATATCGGCTTTTGTTGTGTCAGCAGATATAACAACACCATTCGGAAAATCAAGGGATGTTACGATTTTTCCTAACCAACTGGATATGAGAGGAAATACCGCGATATCCTGAGTGACAATAATCAGCATATCCCCAGAACGAATGACCGAATAGTTTAGAACGGTCTTGAGTATTTTTTCAGCATACTGATCCGGACCCCAAAGAATACCAAGAGAAATGTTCCCTTCCATCCAATTCTTCATCACTTGCGAATACCCCCGTTCTTCCCGAAGAGCGATGTACGTGTTCATATCAATAATGGGGTTATAAACTCATGTGCATAACCGAGATCCGTTGAGAGAATTGCGGAAGAATACCCCCCTCGTATAGCTCGTGCGGTCATTTCGCATCTTTTGACACTATTATAACTAAGGAAAATTCGTTTGTTTGGACTGATTTGTCGTAGGGATGCTCCGAATTCACGAGCCATTCTAATACCTTCCGGTGTAATTTCCACCGCTTCTCGTAGATGGTCAGGAATTCCTTGAAATGATGGTCGTTTCGAATGCCGAATGAGAGCAACGATCCGAGCATTTTCCGAAACATCTTTTAACAGATTTAAGATGTATTTGCAGAAGATCATTCACAACCCCAATTATTGGTATCGGAACCCTATTACAAGTTTACGATTGTGGATAACCGTGCTTATACATCACTGTCATGCATACGGCTTTTAAACCTGGGTTATTTTTAAAAATTCACCTGTTTAATTATTAACAATCGATGTTATGATCTTAGACGTTCACTTTTTATTAAATTCTTCAATTTATCCGTACTTTCAAATTAGAGATATGATCGTATGACGTGTCCCATTTTTTCATGTAAATACGATATTATGAAACTAGTGCATTCATTTGAGCCAAAATATCAGATAGATTTCTATTTTCAGTTGAAAGCGCTGACGATAGCTGATTCACTTCTCCGAGCAAAATACCAACTTGAATCGCTTCAGCATCCATTGACTTTTTATAATTCTGTCCGTCTTGGGTGATGGGTTTACCAACATAATTACTGTTGTAATAATTGACCATTTGTTGATAATTTGCTCTTTGAGAGTTGTATAGAGCAACTTTTTGGTTATATTCATCTTTTAAATTGTTAATTTTAACAACTTCGTCATTGTAATTTGTTTCAAGAGTTAAATAGGACTTAAATTGTTTTGGTGTGATGAAGCCCCACCCCTTATAATAGCGGGAATTATCTTGAACCGCGTAGCCACCGGTTGTTTCTAAAGCTAACCACGAATTTGAAGCCACTTCAGCAAGAATCCATGCATGATCTGCTTCACTTATGTTCGAAATGTCTTTGTTTACATTACCAACTTCAATTTTGGAGTTAATGCCTTTTGTCTTTAAAATATCCCAGACATCACTTGCCATATCTCCGCAAACGTAAATATTATTGGCAAAATAGGTGTGGTCTTTGTGATAATCTGCGATGACTTCTTTAGCTATTCGAATATTTTGTTCTTTTTGAGTTTCGAATGATAATGGCGTAACATATGTTGGTGTCGCATAATTCTGTGATGGAGTGTTATACTGATCATTACTTGTATTGTTGACACAGCCTACAATGAGAATCAAGAATAATAATAAAAGTAAAAATGAAAGCGAATTTTTCATTGGATTGATCCTTATTGATTTGCATAATTATATTTTAAAGAATTAAAGTTGTTGATACCGTTTCCAGGATCGGCAATTTCAACCAGAAATGCAATTCTGCAAGTAACTTCTTTCCTAGTGTTGCGGTCACATGTTTTTCGAAATGGTAGATCTGTCCTGACCTTGTTCTTGCTATGGGAGTTTCTTCAGTAAGTAGAACCGACAGACGTTTCCGGTCATTCACTATCCCCTACCATAATAAATATCTTCAAAATTTTTTGAAGTTATAGGCATTTATTTAAAATTTAAAATGAAACCGTAAACTCTATGAAATCACATCTTCACGTTCAACGACACATTCTCCCAACAATCTGCCTTATAACAGCGTTAATAATGATGTTACTTGCGTGTGGCTGTACGCAGCAATCCGCAGGGTCTTCAACCTCAATATCTCCTGTAACGATGACAACTCAATCTCTTGATCAAGGAAAGCAGATGGTAACGTTCAATGAGGCAAACGACGGATCAACAGTCAATGTTAGCTGGACATCAAAGTTTGCTGTCACACTCGAAGAGAATCCAACAACGGGTTATTCATGGAATATGACGCTGTCTCCTGGACTTGAGCTTGTCTCAAACAATTACATTGAAAAAACCCATGCCGCCGGAATGGTAGGTGTTGGAGGGACGCGTACTTGGATCATACAGGCAAACGACATCGGGAGCCAGAAAGTTACTGCAATCTATAAACGCCCGTGGGAAGCTACAACCGGCAACGAAAAGCCCTATTCGTTGACCGTGAATGTCATCAAACTCTGAAATTAAAGCGAACTGGTGATATTGACATTCATCATCACTGATTTTCTTGTAGAGAATTCTCTTTCTCTTTATATCATGAAAAGAATCTTTATGATATTTTAAAAAAGTTGCCGGAAAATGAATCAGGTTGTATCCTTTTTTCCAGAAAGAATTTTCTTGGTCATAGTCATTATCCATTGACGGTTCAGGAACAAATGAACAGCCACAAAAACGCCAAGAGCGAGACCAGACCAATCATGAATGTCACTGATGAACGCCATCGGAAGTGGCAGTTCGTACAATCCCAGCATCCGCTGGAACAAACTGAATTTGAAAAGCCCGGTTACAAAACTGACGAGAAATGTGATACCCATTCCGAGATCAACACACCATTTGACGATTACTATCTGCACACGACCACACTATATCCTATTACCTGAGATTGAGTTCCAGGATAAAGGATTTTTGGAAACGGCAATATACTAATATATAATTATTGAACGAGTATTTGGTGAGGAGGGAGGTCATGAAATTCGGTGAAAATAATGTTGCTATGGCGGATCGAACTATTAGGATTGCCATTGCAGTGATCCTCTTTGCATTTATCGTTTTAAAAGACGTTAAAGGCTGGTTAGTATACCTTGTATTTATTATCGGGCTCATTTTCTTGATAACCGGTCTTGTAGGAACCTGTCCGCTGTATTCGATGTTCGGTATTGGCACAGCACCTAAGAAAAAGTAATCGAAAAATTTTCCTTTTTTAGTCAATTGACATAAAACCAAAAGAGGGGTTATGCACACTTAACGTCCTTAATAATGGCACTGATAACCATCGCAACAATGCAGAATATGATGCCGAAAAGGAACGCAGCATGGAAACCTGCGGTAAGAATCTCCGGTGTATAATTGATTGTATGGAGTCGTGCAGCTTTACTAAGAATGACCTGAACGGCAACTGTACCGAAGATCGCAACGCCCACTACTGATCCGGTGTTGCGTATCGTCATCATCACGCTGGAAACTCCACCCTCACCTTCCTTTTCACAAGAACCAAGGATTGCACTCATATTCGGTGGGAAGAACAACCCCATCGCAACCCCAAGAAGTGCAAGAGCACCAACAATGAATGCGAGGCTTGAGGTTTGGGAAAAGAGCGATAAAAGATAGAGTGCTACTGCAGCAAGTACAGCGGCGGATGTTGTTAGAATACGCGATCCAATTCGATCTGAAAGAGCCCCAGAAATTGGGCCAATCACCATCAATGCAATTGCAGGAATCGCGAGATAGAGACCGGCGATCTCAGTCGAGATCCCCTGCACCCTCTCAAAGAAGAACGGTAAAAGAAACTCTCCACCATTAAAGACCAGCATAAAAATCCCTCCGGCCATACTGCCGAGCACAAAGTTTCTGATTGTAAACAGACGCATATCGATGAGCGGAGATGTACATCGCCGCTCGTGGAAAATACCAAGGATCCAGAACACCGCAGAAGCCGCGAAAGAACCAAGGATAATCGGCGAAGTCCATCCATAGTCAATTCCCTTGTTAAGCGGGAAGAGAAGTGTTACGAGAGCAAGGAGGAAGAGGACTGCCCCAATAGCATCAAAATGTTCGGTTTTCTGGGATGGCTTATCAACTGGAAGGAACCGTGTTGCGAAAAAGACTGCCACAATCCCTACAGGTACATTGATAAAGAAAATCCAGTGCCAGCTTAGGTATTTAGTGATGATCCCACCAAGAATAGGTCCAGCAGCAATACCGAGCGAAACGATGGTTGCAAGAACGCCGAGCGCTCTCCCTCTTTTTTCCGACGGTAGGTAAACTATAATCATTGCAGGAGCAAGTGCTTCAAGTGCTGCAGCCCCGATTCCCTGGAACACGCGGAAGGCGATCAAATGTTCAATGGACATAGAAAGACCACAGAGGAGGGATCCTAACGTGAAGACAACAAAACCAGCAACAAACACCCTTCGGAATCCTTTCATGTCACCTAATTTACCGAATAAAAGTAGACATCCTGCTAGGATAAGGAGATACGCCATGATAACCCAGGATACCACCCCGATATCGATATCGAAATATTCAGCAATCGTTGGAAGGGAAATATTGACAATTGTCGAATCAAGTGATGCCATAAACACCGCAAACGCGATGATGGCAAGGATGGTACGATTGTCACGTACGGAAGATTCCAAACCCGGGGGCATGTCAATTGTGTTGATGTAAAACGGTATTATACATTTCTTGTTGTAATTCTGGTACAACAACAACAAATTTACACAATCTGCTTATCGCTAATGCGAATTGAGGCTAAAAAAAAGATACAATAGAGAGGAGAGGGGTGTTTGCGCATAATCACTGTTCAAAGAACTTAGAAAAATAATTAGAGGAGTTTCTTACCTGCAGTCGGACCAGGCTTGCATTCGAAAACCTCTGTAATCTTAACAATAACTAACGATCGTGCGGGAAGCGCCGGGTTCTTCACATTGAGTTTCGCCTTCATCTCATCGAATTCCTTCCCACTTGTTTTGACGCTAGCGGTTCCCTTAATCTGATAGCACCCTTTAACTTCGGGTCCCCAAACATAGAATGCGATTTTTGGATTGGCCTTCAAATTGGCAAGAGTTTTGTTCATGAAATTATCTGTTATCCAGATCGTATCATCACTCACCAGCTCAATAACCCCAATTGGGATAACGTTCGGAGTTCCATCTTTTGCAGCTGTTGCAACAGGAAAAATTTTCATCTTTCCAAATGCTTCCTTAATCTCTTGGGTCAACTTCACCATACTAAATTCACCTAATTATCCTACCAAATTGTAGGTGTATATACTTTAGTCTATTATCCATTTTCCATTCTTTAATGGTCGGAAATTTCATGACAGACCATGAATATTACATCACGTTTTACTTGATGGATGATATGTGCATATATTTTAACTGGAATCTTCTTTTGAGATTTGGTGTTAAATATTGTCTCAACTGAGAATTCAGCCCTTTTATCACAATTTTCTTTCATATTTGCAACAATGTTTTCCGTATCTGTAGCGAACATTGTACCGAATAAACTCCGCAAGGGGAGGTTGAGTAAATCCTCTCGTGTGTAGCCCAATATTGTACAGGCTATATCATTAACTTCTATTATGGATTCTGGGTTGTCACCTTCAGGAAGAGAGAAGATAAAAATCATATCGATACTGTGCTTGAATAAAATTTTATATTGATCTTCACTTTGCATCATACATGTTTTTACTTCCGTCAAAGCCTTTTCCAGTTCATTTATCATCCAATTGATAGATCGACCCAAGTGCCCAATCTCGTCATCTCCACCTGGTGTCACTCTCATGGAAAAGTCACCAGCTACCGCCACACCACTTATCTCGCTACTCAAAAAAGCAATGCGAGAAAGTGTGGTGCTTTCTATCAATAAGAGAATTACAACACCATATGACAGGCAGGCAATAAACAGAATGGTAATAAAATAGTTTGTAGTCAATTTTCCTTGGTTGTAAATATCTCGTGGAACAATTATCCGCAGAATTAAAGCCGGGGAATTAAAAACATCGTTCACTCTTGCATAGGATGCAATTGATGTATCGTTTACAGGAATTATAAACTGAGGGGCGTTGTATTCAAAATTATCTTCGCTTACTGCTTTTAGAAAATACGGTTCCCCTTTTGGGATTTGATTTTTCGCATCAATAATGTCACTTGGATTATTGGGATCGTTGATTTCAAATTTTTCAACGGGTAGGTTTGTCAGTAAACTAAGGTGCTCTATTACTTGCCGGTCGAAATACCTGCCCATAAGAATGCTGCCAAGTACAGGTCCTTTATTTTCGTTTGCGTGAATCTGTCGCATCGTAATGAGCATTGGGCCATCAGAGAGAGATAAAATACCAGTTAAGCCATTGGTATCAGTACTTTCATACAATCTATTTTTCGGAGTGATGTATGTAAGCAGACTTTTTGGAAGTGGAATCTCTTGGTGAAGGTTAAGGTCATACATCTTTCCAGCGATAAGATTCCCTGAGGGATCAAAAAAAAGAATAGTGTTGAACTGCATTCGTTCAAAATTACTGTTATCGAGTAATGCATTCGCTGTGGAATTATTTGGAGTGGGAAAAAAAGCGTGCACAGACTCCTTGTTCGTCCATTCACTTGTCATTGTGTTCATAAGGAGCAAATCGTTGCTCAAAGCGGTTATGACTCGATTCATATTATTTTCTGCACCTTTCTTTTCAAGGTCATTAAACCCTCCAATAACAATGACCTCAGACACAACGATAAGAACGAGGAGTAACCCAATAAGTGTAACACCGACGATAATTGCAGTCTTCTTACGGATATCCATATTGATCAATGCCACCCACTAACGCATCTTAGAATATTCTTGTAATTTTTTAACAAGCGATTAATAATTATAAATATATTGATCGCATCTTCAAACCGATTTTACAACAGATTGGGCAAAAGAATAATTGAAGAATTCTATGTTCGTCCACTAAAATTCACTTCGGTTTATAGTAACCCCATTTCTCGAGAGCCTCTTTCAATTCTTTTGACTTCTTTGCCTTCTCATCCAGGGAAATTCCTTCGTTCCATGCTTCGATCGCTTGCATGGTCGCCTTCGCCCCGGCACGGGTTCCCTTTGGATGACCGTGGATGCCCCCGCTTACTAGTAACACTAATTCATTGCCATATATATCGAGAACATCGGGTACGAGACCGGGATGCAGTCCTCCAGATGAAACCGGGAAAGCAGTTTTTATTCTTCCCCACTCTTGCTCAAGAAGCATGGTATCCACGGCTTTTGTCTTTTTCTCTCGGAGTACATCGGCAAGAATCATAGATTCCTTTTTTGACCCGGTAAGTTTTCCGACTGCAGTGCCAGTATGGATCTGACTAACTCCAATAAGCCGCATAATTTTTGCAAGGAATTGCATGGTGATACCATGCTTTTTGTCTCGGTCAAACGTTGCATGCATCGCCCGGTGTGCATGGATAGCAAGACCGAGATCAGAACAGTAATCACGCATCGTCATAACACTTGCGGTCCCGCTAACCACCACATCAATCATCGCATAGTTCCATCCATAATCAGCGAGTATATCCGCCCGTTTCTTCATCAAATCCGTTTCAGCCGTGATGTTGATGAAAGCCGATTTCTTGTCACCGGTCTCGTGCTCAGCCCTGTCTCTCATCGGTGTAAGGAACTTTACGCGGTCTTCAAATCGGTTGAAAGATGTGGACGTCAGGTTCTCGTCGTCCTTGACAAAATCAAAACCACCCATCCACGTCTCATATCCAACCTTTGCATGTTCTCGTGCGGAAAACCCAATTTTGGGTTTTGGTACTGCACCAGTGAGTGGCCGATCAGAGACGTTCATCATCTTCCGAATTCCATCAATGCCGAAGTGCGGACCCTTGAAGTTGCGCAAATAGGATTGTGGTAAGGCTACATCGATTAACCGCAGGTTTTTGATTGCTTTCATGCCAAAGATGTTGCCGGCAATTCCACTGAGCAGCTGAACGGCATTACCTTCTTCCCAAAGAGATAACGGGTATGCAATTTTTACGAAATTCCCCTCAATCGAAAATGCAGTAGCCTGGAGTTTTTTCATCCGCGGTGGCATGGTAAACAGGGTTGTCCACGTGCCAGTCGAACTTTCCGAAGCGATCCGCCCAACCGCTTCTTTTTTGCTTATCCCAGCTGCAGGTTCAAAATAAAAAAGACAAATGAGCTCGTCCTGTGCCGGCGTATAATTGAGATTGACGAATTCATTGTACCAATCAATAGCCATAATTTTCCCTATATCATCAAAGGTATTGTCGAGTTATAAATGTGCAGAATGGATGATTGACCATAAGAGTCGAACCTTTTTGGTTTACTGCATCAACCCGGATTCTAGCTCCTATACCCAGACCAGGGAAAATACCGCCAATCAATCCGATGCATCGTCTTTTTTTTTATAAATCAAAAACTACCATTTTTTTCTTTTCTTTCTGAATTTACTTTCGGAAAAACTGAAGAATCATTTATAATCAACCTTTTGAACTGAATTCTCCTATTATACATTAAAAGAGGGTAAGGTAATAATTTCTACAAATCCAAACTTCAAAAGAAAAAAAATTATAGACTTTTCATTTATTTGTTTCTAGTTATATCGCACCGCTATCTAACACCTACATATCTATCTTTTTAGGGGGCATTTGCCTTTATCCCAATAAGGACACTCCTTTTCGATACAATGGCCATAAGAACGTAATGTGTTGAGAGATTGTTCTGATAACACACTCCAATTTTCTAATGGTTTACTTGGTGTCGAACAAAACCACTTACCCATGTGCAGTAATTGATACAACCATAATCAAAGTGTTTTGGATAGCACAAAATACAAGGACTTTTTATCAATGTCCTAAGGAGGATTACCTTTGAAAATAACCTTAAAATGTATTGGGTAAACCAGCTAGGGACTGTATCAGCATCTGGGTTTCGCGAGGTGTTCCGGTCGTATTGACTAGATAACATTTCGTCCGCTTCAGAAGATGGGTGATATACTTGTTTCGAATGGTTGTTTTATAGGAATTCTTTACAAGGAGATGTGGGTTGAAATAGTTGTTTTCTGTAAACAATTTCAATCCATCAATAGGACTGATCGGTTGAAGCACCTGTGAATCGTTCTTATCTCGTTTGAGGATTATGACGATCTTTATCGTGGTCAGGGGGAGAAGCCTTCCTTTTCCAACAACCCATCGGATGTCTGCAACTGCCCGACCTTCGGTATCATACCCACCCTGTTGAACGAGTCCTCCAAATTCTTTCCAAATAGTTGTAAGATCCTCTCGGATGTAAAAATTCTTTTCTGATCCATATGCAAGGATATCAGATCCAAATACTCTTGAGAAGAACCAGTCATCCGATACAATTCGTGAATGTGGATCTTGGAGTAACCCATACGTCTGTGTTGTTTTTCCTGCTCCAGATGTTCCGACTATACAAAGACCTTTCCCATCAACGTCCACACATGCACCATGTACGGAATAGACGTCATGCTCGTCTTCGAGAATATCCCCAGCAAGACTAAGTCCAATCGATTTTATCCAGCCGTAATAATCAAAATTAAAGAGGAATATGGTTTTTGAATAAGGATCAAAGAGAACGGTGTTGGGTTTATACGAAACGTCTTTGAACACAAAAAGTCTTCCATGTGAACGCACATTTTGTGACATCGAGTAAAAATTTTCCTGCCATGTTTCTTTTAGTACATGATCATCAGAGAGGAGCTTGATACAGCAACCATATATTTCGGATTTAATTTCATAACGTATTCTTGGAAGATATTGTTCAGTTAGACGCTCTTTTTCTTCCGTTGATATGAGGGATACTGTGTACATCATACGTCTCTCACGAAATTGCATCTTCAATTAAATATCCGATGTCTCTAATTAATAATATCCCGGTTATTTTTTGCCACGACTTTGTAATCGTAGAAGCGACCTGCAGTAAATGTAGAGTGACCAAGTAAATTGTGTAAATGCAAGATGTGCTTAAAACTCGTCTAATTTGTAAATTACACAAAAATACATATCAATGGAAATTAAAAATGGAAATTAGAGGTTATTTGACTTTATAACCAGTTGGTTGAAGGAAATGGAAAAAAAAGACAAAATTTTAGTGAGTTTTGGGTTTCTCCTGATCTTATTCCTAACGATCGTTCTCATTTTTTTCAGTGCATACAAGATTATTATGATATATCATGATTTTACCTATGCGTTGTTGTCTGTTTTCGGTGCCTTAGGGGTATCAGTCGTTGCGTATTTGCTACTATTACGAGAATATATTGAATAAGTGTTCAGAAAAACAAATGTTGCGATGCAATTATAAGAGATATTATGAGAAAAAGTGAGATTGTTTGTGCTGCTCTGATTTTAATTTCCTTTATCGCTGGTATCTACCTCTACTCCCCGATGCCTTATCGAATGGCATCCCACTGGAACATTTCTGGTGATGTTGATGGGTATATGTCAAAATTCTGGGGGGTTTTTTTAGTACCACTGATTGCTTTTGGATTGTTTTTATTGTTTCTTATCATTCCCCATATTGACCCGAAAAAGCATAATATCGAACAATTTAGAGTTTATTATGACCGATTTTTTATTGTAATCATCGTTTTCATTCTTTATATATACCTACTCACACTTCTGTGGAATCTTAACGTCAGGTTCAATTTAATTCAATTGATGACCCCTGCATTTGCTGTGTTGTTCTACTATTCCGGAGTAGTCATCTCACATGCAAAGATGAATTGGTTTGTTGGGATCAGAACACCGTGGACTCTCTCAAGCGAAAAAGTATGGAACCAGACCCATGCTCTTGGTGGAAAACTGTTCAAGATTACTGGCATTATTGCATTGTTAGGAATTATTTTTATAAATTACGCTCTGTTTTTTATCTTAGTGCCGTTGATTGTTGTAGGAATCTACACGGTTGTATATTCTTACTTCGCATATAGAGAAGAGACAAAAATGGCGCAAAAATCTTAAAATCAATAATACAATTCGATACCGTAATATTTTTGAATTATCTATCCGTCAAAATTAGTATTTAGTGTTTCGAGAGTGAAAAGTGTACGACTCTAGACGTATCGTCAACCTAAAGAAAAGACTTGGCGTTTTAAATTACACGATATAAGTCAATAAATATATATTAAGTTAAAGCTTTGTTCCTTCTATCTCATCTATGCCATATCCTAAGAAACCAAAAACAGAGAAGAAAATTTGTACTCTTTGTTATAACACGGGTATTGTTTACCATCCGAAGGGGGTAAAGGTCCCGTGTCCAAATGGCTGTTCAAGTTATTTTTCTAATAATCGATGATATTTACATTACATTATGAGTGATTCACCAGATGAGGTGTGGAATGTCAGGAATGTTCCAGACCCCAGAAGGTCAGGAAATGGTAAAGACCTTCCTAACATCTCCTGAAGGACAGAATATGATGATGAATTTTATATCAACTCCGCAGGGGAAACAGTTTTTGAGCAATGTCCTCCTGAGTATTCTAGATACGGTTAATGTTCCCCACTTGAAGCGAAAGGCACAATCAGAAAGCTTGCAGAGCAATATCTGCAGGGAACTTCTCCATAATCACAATAACATTTTATCTGACGGTTTCTTATATTGATGAAAAGTGAGAGTGGATGGTAGAACATAAGCTTGTCAAACTTGCAATTTCTTTTGGGATTTGCCTCCTTGCCGGTTATTTTAATTCATTGTATGTTCTTCCCTTGATTCCAACGTGGTTCGCTTCTCTTATAAGACCAGACTTTCTCCCATCTGAATCGTATTTTGTCCCCATTGGACTGGTTGTGTATCTTCTACTAGGTTTTGCGCTATATTTTATCTGGCACTCTGATGCAAGAAATTATCATGAGAAACGATTCTGCCTTTTTCTCTTCATTTTTAGTCTTTTTCTGAATGTGTTGTGGGCCTACACTTTCTTCGGGCTCCATTCACCCTTCATAGCACTTATGATAATTCTCTTACTATTCGCGATTCTCATGTCAACAATATACCAAACGCTGAGTGTATCGTTCGGAGCCACCCTTCTTTTATTGCCTTATTTGGTCATCGCATTCGTTGTTGCGTATACGAATTACTACATCGTTACAATGAACCCAAATCTCCCCTTTATCGTGATATAATAATAGAAATTGCCGAGCATTTAGTTCATTTTTCACAATTTTTAGTATATTTGGTAACCAATGTCATACACAATAATTATAGACTAACCAAGAATTGAAAAATTTAAAGTTTACCGCGTATTAGCTGTACTTTTTTGATACCTATTTTAATTTACAACAATAACTAAAACACGACGCAATAACTGCGAAAATAAATGCCCATATTGGAGGTGTCCCCGTTAAAAAGAAACTTACTAACACAACACAATAAATTGAGATGGCTGCAAGGTACTCTTGTACCATGTATAAAAATAGAATTCAAATTAATAAAACTATGTGAAACAGGTTTTTCGATAAAAAAAAATTATTATTCGGCCCTAAGTGCATCAATCGGGTCCATATTAGATGCTTTCCATGCAGGATACAACCCAGATACAAGACAGACAACAATCCCGATGATCATTCCGTAGGGAACATAGAGGATGCTTTCGGGCATAAAGAAATAAGTCGTATTGCCTATCATGGCACTCACGACTGAATACCCGATCACAAGACTACCAAGTCCTCCAACACCCGCCCCAATGACACCAAGGATAAACGCTTCGTAGAGGAACATGCGACGCACTTCACCTTTTTCTGTACCGATGGATAGTAGGATGCCGATCTCCTGCACACGTTCGTTTACCGACATCATCATCACATTAAAGATGCTAACAGCAGCGACTACAAGCGATATGCTGCCAATCGCAAGGATAAACGTGGTGATGGTTCCTAGAGTAGAAGAGATGGAGGAAAGACGAGAACTAGCATCCTGAATCCGGACAGTCTGTGTATGTTGGTTGACTTTTTTATCAATTGCCGCTTCCGTTTCATTTATTTTGCTAATATCTTGCACGATAACATTGACTTGATCATACACATCTTTCCCGCCATAATGATCGGTATACCAAGTATCAGGTACAATAATTGCATTATCTGAATTGACACCATCAGGTGCAAATCCCCGTGTCGTTAGGATGCCCGCAACCCTGACTGTCGGACGAACTATTGTGGCGCAATTCTGTCCGATTTTTATCCTGCTTCCGATACCCATATTAAAGTTGGAGGCAATTGTGGGACCGACAAGCGCATCATTTGCTCCTTTGATATTTGATCCTTGGTCGATAGTAAGGAACTTGGTTATATCATTCGGATCCATTCCATACATTGATCCTCTCCCATCCGTGGATCCAATAGTGAACTGGGTATTTCCTCTATGGATAGGAATAACGTCGTTTTGTCCCACAGAAGTCTTGATATCATTGAGCGTGCTTTTATCTATTCCCTGAGCGGCGGCGGCTGTGACTCCGGCCGTCGAGGTTGTCCTCACCACATCTGAAGAAATCATAATCGTGTTGACGTTTGCTGAGAGTTGCTGTTTTACCGAAAGCTGCATGTTGGTCCCGAGCATCCCCATGGATGAGATAGCAACGACACCGATCACAATCCCAATAGATGCCAGCAATGAACGTAGGAAATTCAGCTTAACACTTCGCACGGAGAGGTCAAAGAAGATATCTTTCATGATGCGACTATCCTTCCATCTTCAAGTTCTATTATCCGGTGTGCATACTCTGCTATCTTTGGATCGTGGGTTACCAGGATGACCGTTTTTCCTTCATTATGCAACCCAACAAGGATATCCATGATCTGGAACCCCGTTTTTCTGTCAAGATTTCCAGTAGGTTCATCACACAACATAATCTTCGGATCATTGACAAGTGCACGTGCAATTGCAACACGCTGCTGTTGACCACCAGAAAGCTGGTTGGGCCGGTGAGCACTCAGTTCCTCGTCAAATCCAACTGATTTGAGAACGGCTGCTGCTTTCCCAGTTGTATCGCGCTTTTTATATTTCAGGATGAGTGGATATTCAACATTTTCGTATGCCGATAAGAGAGGGATCAGGTAAAATTTTTGAAAAATATATCCAACGGTATCCCTCCGGATGTGCGTCCGCTCCAAATTTGTCATATTGGAAACATTTTTTCCTTCAATATACAATTCCCCAGAAGTGGGTATATCTAGAATCCCCAGCTGGTTCATAATGGTAGATTTTCCTGAACCAGATGGCCCCATGATTGCCACAAACTCATTATCGTTAATATCAAGCGAGACATGATCGAGCGCTTTGAAATCACCGGATTCAAGATGGTATACCTTCGTAACATCAGCTAACCGGATGAGAGGGAATTCGCTCATACTTAAACCTGTCAGCGCTTCTTCAACTTTGATTTCAACCATTTCCTTTTCATCCACAGTACGATTGCGATAATGACAATAATACCACTGGCAATGACAGGATAGAACGAACTGAGACCGCCACCTCTGTTACCGCTAAATCCAAAGATGCCTCCGCCACCAGGAGCACCACCGCCGGCTCTCGCTGCAGATGCAGATGTTCCTGTTTGCCCAGCAGTCGAACCAGAACTACTAGTGCTGCCGGTACGGGTAACGGTAACGGTCGAACCTGAACCTGAGTTAGTCCTAAGATCAAGATTTTTTGTGACGTTGAATGTGTTGCCATTGGCATTTTTCCACTGGATTTGTACTGGAACGGATGATAGATCATCAGTTACAAAAGTGAGTGTAAAACTCGAAAAGTCATCAGATGCCAATGTGCCGATCGGATATTCCGAGTACGGTTCCACAGGTTTTGCAGGGGCAAGAACCGTGAGTACCATTCCTTGAGCACCAGTGATCCCTGCATTAGTTACATCACCAGTAAGTTGGTATGAGGACCCTTGAGAGACGACCGCAATGTCGTTGAGCACAGGTTTAGCAGCAGTCTTATCTTCCCCCAAATTAAGTGGAAGAACAACATCGGTTGTATGTTTGTTTTGCCCGTTTTGGAAGCTGACATGGAAGGTGACATTCGTTTCCTGATATGGCGTAACATCGAATGGGATTTCGGCATCAGATCCAGCACTTATAACACTGATAAACGATGTAGCCGGACTTATAATAACACCTTGTCCCTCTGGAGTGATGATAACATTCTTAATATCACCATCACGAGGATTGACAATGCTCAGGTTGACCGTGTTGGTTGTTGACAATGCAAAATTATCGGGCTTTTGGGAGATAGATGCCTTAATATCTGTCGAATCCACTTCTATTTTGATCGGATAGTTAATACTATTACCTTGCTTTGTTCCAACGCTAAATGTTGGATAATAAGTTCCATCAGGCCCATCTACGGATATAAGGAAAGGAAGGTCCATTGTGGACCCTGGAGCAATATTCAAGTTTGCGCTAAACGCGTTACTGTTTTGGATATGAACGTGTGTTTCGATAAGACCTGGAACATCCAGTGCGATTGACTGATTACCTACATTTGTCAATTGCACATCAATATACCCAGTCTCGTGTGGATAATACACTTGAGGATCAATAGTAACCGATGAAACGTAGACAAGAGATGCTAAATTTTGACCACCGGTCGAACTTCCTGTAATAACTAGACTAGTTGTACCAGTGTTTGTATTGCTTGCTGCACTTGCTATTGTAACAAGAGACAATACAAATATGTAACCGATTATGCGTAATGTCGTTGACATAATTACTCCGTTTTGTTATGATCTTTCATCGCGATAGTTTGGATCGTATCATCGTAAGAAAAAATTTCCTCGACCGTAACACCGAAATAGTGGGCTATTTTGAAGGCGAGGTCGAGAGAGGGGATATATTTTCCTTTCTCAATAGCAAGGATGGTCTGACGAGTAACTCCGATTGCTAGGGCAAGGTCTTCCTGTGTAAGATCACGCATTGCCCTTTGAACTTTGATATTATTCTTCATCGGTCTCCCATTCTCCATATTTTCTGGCATAATAGATCCTGAACCCAACATACAGGAAAATCATGAGACAGAGCAAGCCGAGTTGAATATAACCCATTAGTCTCGGAGGTATGATTTCAGGAGGGCGCTCTGGGGGAAATGATCTAGGAAACGCTGGTATGTGAAGAATTTCCATAACTGCACCAATGGAGAACGCACAAAACACTATCCAGAATATCTGAAATGTTCGCATTCCTGCCATCTGAGTAATCTTAGCGCTGCGTTCATCTTCGATAAAATCCGTAACCTTCCGCCTTACTAAATAAATCAGAATTATTCCGATTATGAAGGCAATTATAATAATAATTGGAAGGTGGACTTCTATCGAATACCAAAAGATTGCAAGCAGAGCAAGGGCTATACAGCCAATGAAAAGGTAGAACGTGTTTTTCTTCATAGTCACTCTTTGTTAAGTAAATTAAACATTTAGTAATATAAACATAACTATTTGTACAAAATTGTTTACCTACTATAAATATCAGCAATTCTACCAAACGGAACAAGAAATACTGCAGCTGCTAGACGGTTGCTGTTGCGACCCAGCTCATCATGACAGCATCCATCGCGAACTCTCCACCCATCGTTGGGATTGCAATACTTACTGCAGAGAGGTCAAACGGAGTGAGAAAACCGGCAAGTATGGCTAAAAAAAGGGCGATTCGTTTTAGGTCAGGCCGGTCCATGATATCTTTATAATTGAGGGGGAGCAATCGCTACTGAATTTACGTTAGCCATTTTGTCACATCATTGACCGGAGGTCTGACAGATGGAGGAAGTGGTGTTTGAGCATACCCAACCGCACACCCCATCAGTTCATATTTTCCTAAAGGGACCCCCAGAATATCACAGAATTTTTTGTCATCTGACATTTCACTTGTTACAGAGACCAGTTGGAAACCGAGCCCCAGTGCTGTCGCCTTCAACCACATATTCTCGAGACAGTGAGCAAGTGACTGTCTTTCGACAGATGGATAACCCCGAAGTTCGGCAACAACAATATAGTATGGAGCGGTTCCAATACCAGGTACTTTGCCGCTTGATGTGATCATGTCGAGCCGCTTGGCGAACGTATCGACACTTTTCTTTAGTTCGGGATTATTGTTCATATCCTCTTCAACTGACTCAACCATTCTATGGATTTTGCTCATCACAAGCTTTGACGCCTCCGCCATGCTATTTGACCCGTTTTTAATTACGAAGAACTGCCTGAAGTACTCTTTTCCAGTTCCTCCAATTGCTGCTGCAGCAAAGGGGGCTAAGAGTCCGGCACGGATGATCCCGCGGATCATATCATCCGGTGGAACTTCTGGGTGAAACATGCGGTTTGACCGACGGCTGGTAAGAATCTCATCAAGGATTTCGTTTTTCTGAACTACAGTGATCGTGCACATATTCTCAACAGAAGAAGAAATTTGCCGAACGGGTTCATGAAGGTTGCCCATGAGGCAGCCATATATTTTTGTTAATTATTATTTTCCGAACGAGAAATCCATTCGGTAATGATCAAGACATTCACCATCAAGCGTTGTTTCATAATTTCTAGATTGTCCTTGTCCGAGTGCGCCAATGAAGATTGATTTGGAGTCTCGTATCGTTCCTGTTCTTGTATTGACGAGATTGAAAGTCAACCACACATTATCTGTGGATGCATTTCCAGAATTGTATACGTATCCGTTTATTCTTTCATAACACCCAAGCCCTATTGAAAAATCGTCTCCATATTTGTAATGATTATGTAGATCGCCGTGTGAACTTTCGCTTACGACTACACTTATACAACCTGATATAGACACAATAGCGATTAAAAATACAATAATAAAAGCAATTTTTTTCATGATTTTTTACCCAGTCTATATTCAATAAAAAATTCTTGTTCAGATTTATAGGTTTCTCGAATGATGAGATGATTGCTTTATGTAATAAAAAACCTCATATCTCATAAATGAGTCTCTTCTTTGTGGACCTTTTCATTCTCCGGCATGGAAAAGCGGGGAGGTCGTCCAGTTGTTCCACTGATTCAGGTGAACTTCAATGCTTGCTCAATCCCAAACTTGGTTTAAGTTATATTTTACGATGGTTCTGTAGAACCTTTGAACCGGAACACACCTTTTGGAACCTCCATCTCAAACCTCGCTCCTTCTCCCGGTTCTCCTGTTTCGGTAATTGTAATAGCAGTAATAGCGAGAATTTCACGGATTAAAAATAGTCCAAGGCCAGTGTCCTTTCCAAACCCTTTATTGAAAATATTTCGTTTATCTTTGAGGGGAATACCGATCCCATCGTCTTCATAAATTAGGGTCAAACCGTTCTCATCCTCTCGATGTGTAAAACGAATTCTAGTGATTTTTTCACCGTAACGTATGGAGTTGTCAATGAGGTGGTATAAAACCTCGTCAAACAACGGATCTGCATAAATTTCAATATTCTTATCGCAGGGTTCAATTGGAATTTTATTATTCTTGAACAATGCAGTAGTGTTCAGAATACGAACATAAACATTTAGCCACGTCGGCTTTTTTACACCTATATCCTGATACTCCTGTGTAAACGATATTTGTCGGCCGATAGTTTCGGCTGCCTCTTTGGCTTTCTGAAGACTTAAAAGAGCATCTGGGTTATTAATTGCATTTTCTGCTAAGTTATGGTAGATGTTAATGACAGTTAGCTGATTGAGAATATCATGTCGTGTGATGCTATTGAGTAACTGGAGCTTCCTATTCGCTCTTTCCAGCGCCACTTCCGCTCGTTTACGTTCAGTAATGTCATGTGCGATAACCGCAGCACCAATAATCTTTCCTGCATCATTTTTTATTGGTGAGACAGAGAGAGAGACCCAAATGCTCTTTCCATCTTTTGCCATCCGTTCAGTTTCATATCTTTCAACATCTACGCCTTGTTGAACTTTTTTAAGTATGAACGGGAGGTCATCTGCTCGAGTCGGCGGAAGTAATACATTGATTGATCTGCCAATAACCTCTTTTGCGGTATATCCGTACAGGTGTTCAGCACCCTTGTTCCAATCGGTAATGATACCTTCAAGTGTTTTTCCTATGATTGCATCGCTTGAAGATTCTACGATTTCTGCAAGGCGTTTATGAATCTCTTGTTCTTGATTGTAAGTACGAACAAGATACGATACCACAAACCCGATAATAATAAAAATTCCAGCATGCCCGATACTGGTGAGAATAATTCCTTGAGTGGTGACCAAAATTCCTTGCTGTGTATAAGGTACTGCCAAGACCATCGCAACGAATAAAGCTGAATATCCCGTGGCAGCAAAGACACCACGCTGAGGATAGAAATACGCCACAAGAATGATCGGAAAATAAAACAAGGGATCGAAAATGAGTGCGTGGCCAGCTAGGAGGAGGTAATAATTTAACCCGAAGGCTAAAATTGACGTTATTAAAATAAGAATTGGAATAAAGACTGGTTTCTTAAACGAGAATTCGACGATATTTGCAAGACGTTTATGGATCTCTTGCGGGTATCTGGTACTGAGAGAGGATACCACAAACCCAATGATAATAAAAATTCCAGCATGCCCGAGACTTGAAAGCGCAGTTTCTTGGGATTCTGGGGGTATAACCATGACCATTAGAAGGTACAAAACTGCAAATGCTCCAGCAATAGAAACGCCGTGTCGAGGATAAAAATACGCAACAAGAATAATTGGAATATAAAAGAGAGGGTCAAAGATGACCGTCTGGTTAGTGAGGAGCAAATAAAAATTCAGAATGATAGCTAGTGCCGAGGTAATAAAAATGAGGGCTGGAATAGACCGGGGAATTTTTTGGATTCTTTCTATTATGGTATCAGCCATTAAAAGCTCAGCACTCTTGTAAGTATAAGAGAAATTCACTGAAAGGTATTAATGATTTTGGGATATCAGTTACGGCATCATCAGCAATCATTAGCGTTTACACTAATTCAAATCCATTGGAATTAATCTCTTTTCATCATCGGCTATATAGAGATGTTCCCTTTCTTTCCGACACACTTTTAAAAGTTTGATTTTAATTAATACCAATTTCATATTTTTAGGCCACCCGAAACCATATATATTTAGGGCACCCTAAATATTCACACGATGGCACAGGAACAGGTTGAGGAATATCTTGAGACGATCTATGATATCGAAACGAAGGATGGGACTGCGAAAACTACTGCAATAGCAAAATGTTTGAATGTTGCTCCAGCGAGTGTAACGGAAGTACTCAAAAGTCTGTCGGAAAAAGGATTCGTTCAACACGAACCATACCGAGGTGCGACACTTACAGAAAACGGAAAAAAGATCGCAGAAAAGATTAAACGCCGTCACCGGTTGCTCGAAGTATTCCTAACAAACGTCCTTCGCATCAGCAGAGAGAAGGTCCATGCTGAAGCATGCAAGATGGAGCATACCATCTCTAATGAGACAGAGAATGCACTCTGCCGGATGTTGGATGCCCCGGCACGATGTCCTCACGGAAGCCCGATTTTTCCTTGTAACAAGGGAGTGGCCAACTGTGCTGAATGCCAAGCAATCGCAGATACTGGCACATCTGAAACGCTCCGTCACAAAAAAGTCATTCCGATTACGGATCTGAATCCTACTCAGGAAGGACAGATTGCATTTATCCGTGGTGATTGTAAAGTTGTTCAGCGCCTCTCAGATCTCGGGCTCACACTCGGAACAAACGTTTCAGTCACAAGAAAGACTCCTTTGAACGGACCTGTTGAAGTATTTGTGCGGAGGACCAAGCTTGCAATTGATCATGCAATTGCCGAGAATATATTTGTCGATACAGCAGGGACGGGGGGCTAATGAATGGCTGCGATGAGTGCAATAAACGCTCTCCAATTGATAGGAGCAAAATAAAAAATACAGAGTTCACGATTGCACTCGCAGGCAATGCAAACGTCGGAAAGAGTGCGACTTTTAACCAGTTGACTGGTGTCGACCAGATTATCGGTAACTGGCCAGGAAAAACTGTCGAATTGGCAGAAGGACTTCTGCAATATAAGGGGCATCGAATCCGAGTAATTGATCTGCCCGGTATCTACTCGTTCACAACCTACTCAATGGAAGAGCTCGTCTCTCGGGAGTTTATTGCACTTGAACATCCGGACGCAGTAATCAATGTTGTCGATGCTTCGGCACTGGAACGTAACCTTTTTTTTACGATCCAACTTATCGAACTTGCTCCATCTCTTCTTATTGCGGTCAATCAGATCGATCTGGCCGAAAAGAAAGGAATTACAGTCGACACAAAGAAACTCTCTGAACTCCTCGGGATTCCTGTTGTACCAACAGTCGCTATAAAAGGTAAAGGCATTTCATCTCTCACTGATGCAATTCTTAATCTTGTTAGCGCCTCCCCAGTACCTCCCGTTCTTCAATACGGGAAAGAAGTAGAGGAGCGAATAGCACAGATCATCTCTCAGCTTGGCGCTGTCAAGACAGCGTATCCAGTCCGCTGGACAGCAATCAAACTACTCGAACGAGATCCCGAGATCGTAAAAATTGTCGGTGCTCAAAATTCCCAAGTCGTTGAGACCGCTGATACACTCGCAAAAGAAATCGAGACAATGCATGGTGAACCCGTATGCGTCGTCATGAGTGCAGAACGGTACCTGATTGCTGACCGGATCGTTAGTGAAGTAATTAAAATACGTACCCCTGTTGATGGAAAACCAAAAAAGAGCCTTACCGATTGGCTTGACCAAGTTGCTCTTCATCCAATCTTGGGATATCTCACCGTAATCGCAGTTATTGGCGGACTACTTGTTTGGACATTTCTTATTGGTGCCCAAATCTCCTCTTTTTTGACATCATTCTTATCCCATTTTGAGCGGTACGAGCCAGTGATTAATGGTTCATTACTGAACATTCTCTGGAATGGGGCATTTTCCGGATTTGTCGCCGGAGTCACTCTTATCATACCATATGTACTCCCATTTTATCTGATTCTTGCCGTGATTGAAGATTCCGGTTACCTCACACGAATTTCGGTGATGCTTGACCGAGGCATGCATAAACTCGGTCTCCATGGTAAAGCGATTATCCCTCTAATCCTTGGGTACGGATGCAGCGTTCCAGCCTGCATGTCATGCCGGATCATGGAATCCCCCAAACAGAAATTACTGACCGCTTTTCTTGTCACACTTGTTCCCTGCACGGCTAGAACTATTGTCATCCTCGGTCTAGTTGCAACGTTTGTTAATATATGGTGGGCACTCGCTCTTTACGCGTTTGACATTATTCTCATTATCGTTGTTGGAAGGATCGCGTTCAAAGCGGTACCTGGAGAATCAGTTGGACTGATTATGGAGATGCCAGATTATCACGTGCCGTCATTATCGGTCATTTTAAAACAGACATGGGCACGGACACGCTCGCTTATCTGGATCGTTTTCCCAGCGTATATCGTTGGTAGTGCTGTGCTGCAGGCATTCTATGCAGCAGGACTCCTCAATCCGGTAAATACTTGGCTCTCACCGATAACAACTCTCTGGCTTGGACTTCCGGCAGTTGTCGGAATAACCCTCATTTTCGGGATTGTGCGAAAAGAACTGACAATTCTCACCCTTGCTGTACTTTTAGGGACAACGAACTTTGCATCGGTAATGACACCGGTCCAATTAATCGTTCTTGCACTCGTCACGATGCTCTACATCCCTTGTATATCTACAATTTTAGTGCTTGCCTCAGAGTTCGGGTGGAGAAAATCTCTCTCGATTACTGGAATCGAGATTGTCTTGGCTTTAATAGTCGGAGGAATCATGTACCGGGTACTAAGTTTATTCATGTAGATTGGTATACAGAAAATCTAGGATATATTTTTTAAAAAGCATCTGATCTGTATTTTCTTATTTTATCCCTGTGCCCTTGAAGAACGTATAGCAGAACGTCCCATCGGGTTCACAGGTGCGATAGAGATCGTGAATGCCCCGCTCCCACTCTGCTACACGAATCATACCTCGTTGCAGTGCCTCGTCCCGAACACCCTCAACCATCGCGATAAATGTATGTTTCGTGAATCCTTCGATAAGTAACGGATGTGAAGCGTCAATATAGACCAACCTGGGTGAAACAGTGACATCTTGAAATCCGGCACTAGAGAGAAGCGGATAAAGTTCACGCCCTATTAGTGCGTTGCCGCCAATTGCCCGCTGGAGAACAACAAGACAATTAATAGCATTTCTTGCCGCTTCGCTATCAGGTGAGAAATATGCTGACCCGTGGTCACCTTCGATCACAGTGATCGTACCGTTGGATTTAAGGACACGACGCAAACTAGAAAGCGCTCGTAATGGATCCGAAATGTGTTCGAGAACAAAACACGCAAAGATATGATCGAATGTTTCATCTGCGAACGGGAGTGAATAAATGTCCGCTTGACCAAAGTCGACATTACTAATGCCTAAGGCACTGATTCGAGCTTTTGCCTGTCCAATTGAAGATTCTGAGATATCAATGGAGGTGATTTTTGATTTTGGGCTATTCTGTGCTAAAGGAATAGTTTGAGCACCAATACCACAACCAGCTTCAAGTATATAGCACCCTGCCAAGTAATGAGTATCATGATGCAAGAGGTCGGTGAGGGTTCGAGCTTGATCGATCAACCGTTCCGTTTCACGTTGCGAATATCCGTGAACATACCTGTTCATTATTGTTATCATTCTTTTCTTATTTTGATATATAATTCGAGATCTTGTTGTAACTGAAAAACTTAAAAAAAGGGTTGAATAAAACCTCTGGTAAGATTGAATACTTATATCCGAGTTTTATATCTTATTCGAGACGTTTTAAACACTTGAGGAATTCGACAATACCATTAGTTATACGTGTATTTGAACTGCCTCATCGATTTTCATTGCCGGATGGATATGTGCAACTCCAAGTTCGTGGAATGGAGCGGTGATTTTGAGCAACGACTCTGCATCGGGTGCATCGAAAATCGCAAGCGATTCGTGAAGTCCTATGAGTAAAACACGGTTTAGTAGCTTAACTTCTGATGGATATTTGAAGTGTTTCCACAGCTCCAGTACCTTATGAGCATGGCTGGGATCGAATTTAAACCAAAGAACGAATAGCATTTCAATACCCTCATTTTTCCGTTACTTATTCTGCACTGAATTGATCAAGTAGCTCTCCGAGCGTTTTGTTTCCATTACGGAGCGTCAGAGCAGTGATAGATGATTATTTATATTTATTATAAAATTTTCTATTTTTATTTTTAAAATAGATCAGACGACATGGAAGTGTTGGCCAACCTTCTAATTACTCGAGAATAAATACTCCTCGTAAGTAATCTTTCTACATTGATTGTATCTGGAGCAACACGATGGCCGTGATGATAGAAACAAAAAATCTCATCAAAGTGTATGGCGACATAACTGCAGTCGACAACGTTACTCTCTCGGTCGAGAGAGGAGCACTTTACGGGCTTCTTGGACCTAACGGATCGGGTAAAACCACTATGATCAAAATGCTGACCGGTCAGATTCGCCCGAATGGCGGTTCGGTATCTGTAGTTGGCATCGATGTGATGAGAGATCCCATTGGGGTTCGGGAACGTGTAGGCATAATTCCAGAGCAGGAAACACCGCCAAGCTTCCTCACTGCAACTGAATACTTAAACTTTGTCGCAGCTGTGAGAAAGATTCCAGATATTGATGAAAAAGCAGCGTGGTGGTTTGACTTTCTTGATTTCCGTGATAAAAAAGATGTACTCTGCAAGGATCTGTCTAGAGGTACTCGTCAGAAACTAATGTTTGCACAGGCATTCATCCATAAACCGGTGCTTGCATTGATTGACGAACCACTCATTAACTTTGATCCTATCATGCAACGGGTCGTTAAGGACTACCTTGGGGAGTATGTGAAGAAAGGAGGAACGATTTTTATTTCAACTCATATACTTGAGGTAGCAGAAGAGATCTGTTCTGGTTTCGCGATCCTTCATAAAGGTAAACTTCTCCACACCGGGTCAGTATCAGATCTAAAATCAAATAACCAACACCTCGATGACTTCTTCCTTTCGTTAGTACAGAATGGTGCCCATGCTTGATTTATTCTGGAATATGATGAAAGAGGAGTGGCGGGTTCACTCAACAATGTTCGGGAGCATAAGCTTTGCACTTTTCCCAATCATGATCTTTGCTATCGCCTTCATGGGATCTTTCCTTCTTCCTGTCTTCAAATCGGTTTTACCGATCCAAGACATGCTCATTATCACACATGGAAACTTTCTTCTTCTCGGTCTGATGGTCGGTGCGTTCGGGTTGCTTGGAAATGAAGTCATGAACCGAAGGTTCGGGCAGGCAAGTCTCCTTGCTTATTCTTCTCGGAGTCTTCCTCTTTCAGAACGGTTCATCTTCGCAAATTTTGTTGTTAAAGACACGGTCTATTACTTTGTATTCTGGGTGTTCCCGTTTATTGCCGGCTTCGCTCTCGCCACACCATTTACTCATATCTCTCCAATCTACCCTTTAATTCTCTCGGTAACACTCACATCCTCATTCCTTTTTGGTCTATCTGGCGTCTTTTTCCTTTCGACAATTTATGTCAGGTCAAAACGTGTGTTGGGAATTGTCTTGGTACTTATACTCGTCATATTTGTGTTTGCATACAAGTTCGCTGGTATTAGTGTTACATCTCTATTTCCGCCACTTATCCTCTTTTATTCCTTTTCGTGGACGAACCTGATCATTACGTGTGCTGTAATTATCATTCCGTTCATCATTTCAATCGCACTTTTTATTCCCGAATTTACTGATACGACAAAAAGATATCGTAATATGCTTACTTCGATGACTCGGAAGTTGTGGTTCTTTCCTTACCCCCCGTTTTCTGCAAAAGACTTGATTGACATGCATCGAAGTGGAAGTGTTGTCGGTCAGACAATCTTTTCCTTTATCATTCCTCTTGCACTGATTTGGTTTTTCCTTTCAGCACTTACCGGTTTCCTTCCTGCGTATGGTATCTTTTTACAGTTTACTGTACTCACCGGCGTGATTGCATCGACAATGTACACTTGGCTTACCCAATTCGATTCCTTCACTTCATACTCATGTCTTCCTGTGAGTGTTAAGACAGTCATTGCCAGTAAGATCAATAGTTTTACAGTCCTTCAGCTCATTCCAATTGCGTTTATTTCCTTTGTCAGTTTCACAACCCATAACGTTCCATATCTTCTCCCAGCCCTAGTACTCTGCATTTCGATCTCATTTTATGCTCTTTCAGTGATAGTCTACATGACGGGACTCTCTCCGAATGTACTTCTTTACGATGTAAAAGTCCTTTTCGTATATTTAATCAGTGTAGGATTTCCCGTTCTTGTCTTAGGTGCTCTATCATTCATAAATCCAAATTATGCACTTGGTTCGGTCCTCCTTTTTCTGCCTACGTTGTATCTCATAAAACTCGGGTTTACGAAATGGGATGTTCTAGACCAGCCGATATTCTAAAAATATATATGTTTTTTTCTATCAACCACAAACCTGTTGATTTCCCATTTTTGAATTAGCTTATACCTGTCTCAATAAAGATCATAAAATATCCTGCTCAAAAAAGAAAAAAATCGATTCCCCCATAAACCCAACATAGACGTATATACCACAAATACGAATTGGAAGATCGATCAAATAATGAAAAAAGATCTATTAGTCTTTCACGGCAACCTGCAACAATTGCTTGACAAAGTGGAAAAGGGCGAGATGATCCCCAAACTGCAGGCCTCGCACGCCCCCATGTGCAAATTTTTTACTGCATACTACGTCATCAGCGGCATCCGTCATGTTGTTCCCCTCGTGCACGGTCCGACCGGATGTCCATTATATATGTCTGACTTTGTCAGGACACGGGAATGCTGCGAGATACGCGGTGTCCCTCTCGAACCTACTGCCTGCACCACCCTTGATGAAAGTCACGTCATCTACGGGGGTGAGGGGAAACTTCTAGAAGCAGTGAAAGAAGCATACGCCAAGTATAACCCTGACCTCATCGTCATTCTCTCCTGCTGCTGTTCCGGGATAATCGGCGATGATGTCGAAAGCATTGCCCGCGAGGCAGAGAAGCTAGTCGGCTGCCGGGTGCTGGCGCTCCGCAGCGAGGGGTTTGGCGGTGACTTCCGGAGCGGCTATGAGGATGCGTTCAGGCTCATCATGGATCTGATGGAGCCCCCGAAAAAGATGATGAAAGGGACGATCAACATCCTCGGGGCCCGCTGGGGCCCTTCCCCCACGGAGTTCAACTGGGACATGGATGAGATCGAAAGGCTCCTTGGTGAAGTCGGAATAAAGATAAACGCCATTATCGCAGGAGGATGTACAGTTGAGCAAATTAAACATGCACGGGAGGTCGAACTGAATGCCTCGTGGTGCTATGACTGGGGGCAGAAGCTGGGCGACTTAATGCAGGAACGGTACGGCATCCCTTATAGCAAGACCGGGCAACCCTACGGGCCTGAGGCCACAAAGGAATGGCTCCTTGGGGTAGCAACGCCTCTTGGCATGGAGAAGAAAGCGCTGGAGGTGATTGCGCGAGAGATCCAGAAGGTAAAGCCTGACCTTGCCTACCTGAGGCAGGCCCTCTCGGGAAAGACCGCAATCATCGAGATATCAGAATTTCCCGGGCCGATACGGGCGCTCTCACTTGCACGGATGGCGGCAGAGTTCGGTGCACACCCTGTCGTTATCAACGTCCACCCGTATACGATCAAGGAGCGGATGCCAAGCATCAAGTTCCTGTTAGAGACCGGTGTCAATCCGGAGATTATCCTTACAAAAGGACTCTTCCGGCTGGGGACCTTCCGCTCATCAAAAGAGACCGAGGATGAGCTGGAGGCGATTGTGAAGGAGTATGATAACGTGATCTTTTTTGGAAACGCTGGACGGTTCCCTCCCTGCCCGGTGGTGAACTTAACACTCATGAACCCAGCGTTCCAGCCCCAGTACGGTTTTCGGGGAATTGAGAACATCGCTGCCTTGGTCAGGCAGGCATTGGAGAACAAAGACCTCCCGCGGTCGCGCTTGTTCAGGGGGATGCTCTATGGAACCAGGACACGATAACGAGGTGGCCGGGGCGGCACCCCAGTTTGCTGATACATGCACAGACCCGTACCTCCGGTGTGCATTCAACGGTGCCGCCCAAACAGCACTGGGGGTCTCTGGTTCCGCCCTGCTCGCCCATTCACCGCAGGGATGCGATTACCTTGTCAATAATGCATTTGCCTCGCAGGAATGCGATTACATGGAGACGATGACACTCTGTACCAAATTATGCGTGGACGAGATCGTGCACGGCGGTGAGGACGTTCTTGCCCGTACGATCCGGGACGCAAAGGATCTCCCCATCTCCACCCTGTTCGTGATCAGTGCGTGCGGGCCCGAGATTGTCGGCGACGACATCGTTGCCGTATGCGAGGCCCTGCAGCCGGAGGTGAGGTTCCGGCTCGTTCCGGTCCCGTGCGCCGGGTTCAGGGGGTCGCAGTACGACGGCATAGACATCGCGCTGGATACGATCTTAAAAAGACTGGTAAAGAACGATGTTGAAAAGATCCCGGGCACGGTCTGCCTTATCGCCCCCGGCGCGAACGCCAACCCAACGTGGATTGCAGACCTGGATTGGGTACGACAGATCCTTTCCCAGATGGGCGTCCGGGTTGTTGCCACGCTCACCCACAGGACTCCCCTTTCCGACATTGAGAATGCAGCATCTGCCGAAACATCCCTCTTGCTAAGCCATGACGCCGGACAGAAAGCAGCGGATTATCTTTCTGAGACCTATGGCATCAAACAGGTCTGTAGGGGGATACCCCTGCCCATCGGAATGACCAACACGCAGCGCTGGCTGACGGCGCTTGGGGAGCGGTTCGATGCGCTGAAAACAGCGGAGGTTATGGTTGCGGAAGGCGAGCGGATGGTGATGGCAACATGCCGGCGCAAGATGCCGATGGCGCGCTTCCTGTACCGGACTCCTGCCGCGATCATTGCCGATGCGACGGTCGGGATCCCGCTGGTCCGGTTTGTCACCGAGGAGATGGAGATGACACCAGAACTCGTTGCCCTGTACACCTCCCAGCGTACGGTCCGAGATCTGCTGGAACAGGAACTGAAAAGTCTTAAGCTTAACCCGAAGGTAGTTTATGGCACGGACGTGTATAAGACGAGAAGGAGCTTACTTGAGGTAAAGCCGAAGGTCATATTCGGAAGCACGATCGAACGGCATGCCAGCAAGGGGCTTCCTGTGGCGTATGTTGTCGAGGTGGTGAGAATAATGCGCCAGTTCAGGATGATTAATAGGGAATACTTTGGGTATACTGGTATCCTGAATCTTTTCGAATGTGTCCAGAACGAGTGGACGATGGGGTGGCGTTCAAAAGAGAGAAGATACGAGGCGAAGTGGTGAACGAACATATGAGACAGATCGCAATCTATGGAAAAGGGGGCATCGGGAAAAGTACGATCGCCTCAAACCTGTCTGCGGCTTTAAACGAGATGGGGCACACGGTCATGCAGGTCGGCTGCGATCCCAAGAGAGATTCGACAAGGATCCTTTCCGGGGGGCGGTTTATTCCCGCAGTTCTGGAAGAGCACCGGGAACAGCTGAGGGTCGGGAAAGATGAATATGCGATCAAACTTGACAATATCGTTTTCAAATCGCCAGGCGGGATCTACCTTGTCGAGGCAGGAGGGCCAGAGCCGGGGGTCGGTTGTGCCGGGCGGGGCGTGCTGACAGCGCTGCAGATACTAAAAGACCTGAAAGCGTTTGAAACGTACAAAATTGATATTGCGATCTATGATGTGCTCGGAGACGTTGTATGTGGAGGGTTTGCAATGCCCATTCGTGAAGGCTTCGCAAAGGAGATCTACCTCATCTGTTCCGGCGGATTCATGAGCATCTATGCGGCAAATAACATTGCCCGGGCAGTTCAGCGTCTCGCCCGTCGGGGTGACACCGGACTTGCCGGAATAATCTGCAACAGTAACGGCGATGAAGCGTTCGAGCACGCAGTTATTCCGGAATTTGCCAAAAGATTAGGATGCACCTTTGTCGATTTTGTCCCTAGGAGCAATGTAATCCAAGCTTGTGAGCTCGAAGGCAAACCCGTTGTGGATCATTCTCCCAATTCTAACGAGGCAAGAATCTTTAGAGAATTGGCAAGAGCAATTATGAAAAATGAATCCCGAGTTATCCCAATGCCCATAAATAATCTTGCCGAACTTGAAGACTTATACCGAAAGAGTGTAATTAAAAAATGAAGTGTCTAGGAATGATGTTTTAATAATGAGTTGGATACAACCAAGGTAGAGTTTATCTGAGTATACTAATCCGATCATTCTAATGTGGGGTATTCAATGGAACCTGTTGATATTGATAAAATTTATCAAAAGGTACCTCTAGATAAAATCCCTTGGAACATTGAAACACCACCAAATGAACTCGTTGAGCTGGTCAGAAAAGAGAATATTCGGCCATGCAAAACGGTTGATCTTGGATGTGGTGTTGGTAATTATGCAATATACTTAGCAAGTAAAGGGTTTGAAGTAACCGGAGTCGATAGTTCACCTACTGCAATAAAGATCGCAAAGGAGAATGCACGAAAAAGAGGAGTCGATTGCAATTTTATTGTCGCTGATCTACTTGGTGATTTGCACAACGTGAAAGAAACATTTGACTTTGCATATGACTGGGAACTTTTACACCATATAATGCCCGAAGACCGAGAAAAATACGTTAAAAATGTGCATAAAATCTTGAAGGCCAAAGCCCATTACTTTTCAGTTTGTTTTAGCGAAAAAGATCCTCAATTTGGTGGCATAGGAAAAATCCGCAGAACACAGCTTGGAACAGTACTCTATTTCTCCTCGGAGTCTGAATTACAGGATCTTTTTTCCCCATATTTTGTCATTAAAGAACTAAAAACAGTAAAAATCGCCGGTAAATTTGGATCTCATTGTGCAATTTACGCATTGTCTAAAAGACGGTAAAAATTAAGTTGATCACATCTTTTGCATTGATTGTATGTGTTTATATTCAGTATTATTCTGGTAATCTGTCGCTCATACCGATGAGTCTTTCCGACACTGTCGTGAGAGTCGATCGGCGTGCCAGAGAGGTTCTGGAAATCGATGAATTGTAATTGTTCGGAACACAAGGTCAACTGCTTGTGGAAGATCCACCTTATGCCCAGCCGAGATATAAACTGGCTTGACACCTTCTTTTGTCCTAACAGCCATACCAATAATTTCATTTTTGTCTTGTATGGGAGATTTTGATCCCTGCCGTTCACCAAGCACTGTTGCTGTTCCTGTGAGGAGATGATTTGCGACGCCAATTGTTGACACATCAAGAATGACACCCACATGGCTCGCAATGCCGATTCTACGGGGATGGGCATATCCTTGGCCGTTCAAAAAAATAAGATCCGGTGAAAATGTAAGTTTAAAAAAAGCTTCAACAATAGCTGGTCCTTCACGGAACGATAAAAGCCCAGAAATATACGGAAAAGAGATGGGCTGTACAGCACACACCTTTTCTACCAATTCGAGATCGGGGAAGGTCATTACGACTATGACTGCATAAACGTTATCTTTAGTATATGAGGCATCAGCTCCCGCAACATATGTTATTTCATTCGTTTCAATTATTTTTTTAAAAATACATTGATTCCGCAGCTCATTTTGAATTGAACGAGCAACTTTTAGATCAACTGTAGTTATCAATTCTTTCCTCATTACCAACGTATCCCAAATGTTTTGAATTCACGAGAAGAATCTGCCCAGATTACCGTTATGTCATCAACATGAATAACAGAATCCTCCGAAGCGTGCAATTGACGGATAAATTCTTGAAGGGAGTTCTCGTCACCTTCCCCAATTACTTCGACCAAACCATCTTCCTTGTTACGCACATAGCCACAAATCCCAATCTCTTGCGCACAGTTGGTCACATAATACCGGTATCCTACCCCCTGAACTCTCCCTTTTATGAATGCTGTGATCTTTTTCATCGCAATAAAACTCACAATCCACAAAATTAATTTTTGAACTATTTCGACTATATAGAACCTAAATCTGAAGGGACCTCTGCCCTTATTGACTGGATTCTCCAAATAACATATTAATTCATATCCCGTTTTTATTTTCCAAAATATGCTGCGACTTTTTTCAGATTGTCTCGTATAGGGAGACCCTGCGGACATTTTTCTTCGCATTCACCACATTCTTGGCACTGTGAAGCATACGCAGGAATTCCTGTTAGGAAACCCCCACACATCATGTCATAGAAATGAGCCGATGTGTCCTTCGTTTCATAAATATGTGCTTGGTTAAATAATTCGAAGCATTCTGGGATATTTACATTTGACTGACAGGGAATACAGTACTTACAACCTGTACAAGGAATTTCTATCCTTTTTTTATACTCATCCTTGACTTCTTTAATAAGTGAGAGCTCTTTTTTTGTTAACGAGTTTGGCAGTCCATTATCCGCAGACGCTACATTTTGAACAACCTGATCAAACGTGGACATCCCTGAGAGAGTGACTGTTACCCCAGGATGGTTCCAGACCCATCGAAGCGCCCACTCAGCGGGAGAACGTCGAATAGCAGTTCGATTCCAGATTTCGCGGATTGTGGGTATTTCGGTAGATAATGCCCCTCCACGAATAGGTTCCATGACTACAACCCCCACTCCTTTTTTTGCTGCGTATTCAAGTCCTTTAGTTCCCGCTTGATAGTCTTCGTCCATGAAGTTATACTGGATTTGACAGAAGGTCCATTCATAGGCTTTTACGATCTTCTTGAATAATTTCAATTGATCATGGAACGAGAAGCCCGCATATCGAATCCTTCCATCGGCAATAGCGTCATCAAGGAATTTTGTAAAACCAAGTGATGAAAGATTCTCCCAGAACGGTTTCGTGAGACCATGGACAAGGTAGAAATCGATATGATTGGTTTGTAAGCGTTCGAGCTGTTCATTTAGGTATTTGTCCATATCTTCACGGGATTTGATCAGCCAGCTCGGAAGTTTGGTTGCAAGATTAACTCTTTTACGATACCCGTCCAAAAGCGCTCTGCCCACAAACGGTTCGCTCTCGCCATTATGATAAGGGTAAGCCGTATCAACGTAGTTTACACCATGGTCAATTGCGTATCTTACCATCTTCTTTGCTAAAGGTTCATTGATATGTCCATCTTCAAGAACTGGAAGTCGCATGCACCCAAACCCTAGAACTGACAGATTGGGTTCGGCTTTTTTCATCTTCCGATAAAGCATAAAACGTCACCATCTGTTTTTGTAAAGATTGAATTCCATTAAGCTGCGATTGGTCTTTCTTTGTTCATTAACTATTGTGGCTAACAACAAAAATGAGAGAAATTTATATAATTTCAAAAGATTATGGAGTCATTGGTGATCACAAATGGTCATGGTAAAGAAAAGGGATGGACGAACAGAACTATTCGTTCTTGAAAAGGTTGTCGTTAGTGCTGTAAAAACTGGAGCACCAATTGACTATGCGAGAACTATCGCTAAAGATATTGAGAAGATTGCAAAAGATGGAATTACTACTCAAGACATAAAGGGGAAAGTTCTCTCTATGCTTAAAACCAAGAACCCGGATTGGGAGAAGAATTGGTTAGTTTATGATAACGCAGTAAAAAAGCGGAAAACCTGACTAACACTAAACAATTTGTCATGATGGTTAGAGAGAATATACTTGGATTAAAAAGAAGCAAATCGTATTATCAATAACCTTATCTTCTTTCTTCTCTGATTCCCTTTTTACAAGAAGTTACAAGAAGTTGTGTCCCATGAAAGTGATTGGATTAAATGCAAGTCCCAAAGGTAAAGAGAGTAACACCCTAAAGCTTGTTAAAGCCGTATTGAAAGGTGCGGAGCAAGAAGGTGCACAAACCGAACTTGTGGATATCTACAAATTGAAAATCGATTTTTGTACTGCCTGTGGCACATGTTATGCAAAGGGGGAGTGCACTTTAATCGACGATTTCTCAGATCTTTTTGATAAAATGACGAATTCTGATGGAATCGTTCTTGGTGCACCTAACTATATTGATTCAGTACCAGCACCAATGAAAGCTGTTTTTGATCGTGTTGCTGACGCCATTCACTGCCAGATGTTTACAGGAAAATACGGTTGTTCAGTCTGCACTGCAGGTGGCAGTGGTCAGGATGAGGTTGTAGGATACATGAACCGTGTGCTTACCACACTTGGTGCAACTGTTGTTGGAGGAGTTGGCGTCGCTATTGGTAGGGATCCGCTCGCACTGCAAAAAACTGAGAAGCAAGCATATGATCTTGGAATAAAATTAGCTCAGTCAATTCGTGGTGAGCACAAATATCCCGAACAGGATGAGATTCACAAGCAGAAACGGGAATATTTCTGCCAACTTGTGAAGTATAATAAAGATAAATTTGCTCATGAATATGACTGGTATGTTCAGATGGGGTGGATGAAATAAAGCAAATGAGAGTGATCGTTCAATAGAAGATCTAGATCAGCATATTAGATTTGGTTTGATTAAAATGACTGAATTTACATTCAAGGAAATCGGGGAGCGCCTGTCATCAGCGTTCAGACTTACAGCAAGACCACTGGCTGTGTATGGGTCTGAAACCTTACCCATTGGAACAACCCACCTTTCGGATGTAAACCGATGCTTTGCCGTGTCTCTCTATCAGATGGCGACAAAAAAAGATGTATCGGCTATCTATGTGAGTGCTGACTCACCTGAGGGGTGTTGTTTGGGGGGGCTCTACCATGTTGGGTTTATTCCCGTTCCAGAAGACATAAAATATTTTATTTCTACGGGAAGGAAGGATGTCCGTGGCGGGGCTGCAGAATTCCTGAAATCTAGTCCTGAAATGGTGGATAGATGTAACAAGGTATCGGGCAAAATATCTCCACTGGGAAAGTATCTCATCATCCAAGCATGTGAAGCAGTACCTGATCACGATCCCGGCGTTCGTTCTATCTGTTGTTTTGGTTATGGTGAACAGATTAGGAATATGGCGGCCCTTGTCCATTTTGACCGTGATGATCCATTCTCACCAGTGATTGTTCCATGGGGATCAGCATGTTCTACCTTCATTACTTTTCCAGCAGGCATGGCAGAGAACACTCCGAAAAATACTGCCTTCATGGGACCGCAAGACCCAACCCAAAACTATATTCTTCCAGCTGAAATGATGGCTTTGGGTATTCCTGTTGGAATAGTAAAAAAAATGGTAAAAAATCTTGATGCCTCATTTGTTGTTAGGAGACCCCAAGTAGCATTTCCTAATCGGAGAGAAAAATCAAAATAATAATTTTTTATTAATCAACTATTTATCGATCAATGATAATGGGCATTTCATCAAGCAATTTTGTCAAGACTTATAGATTAATTTGAAAAATCGTTGAAATTGCTCCATAAAGAATTGCACCAGATATAAACCACCCTATAACAAAATAAATTCCGAACTTCAATTTTCCAAAATAATATCCAATAATAAAACTTACAATAATATCTAAATAAACAGCAAGACCGGTAAAAACGTAAAGCGTCTGATTATAAACTATCATCGTAGTAAAATGAATAATGAGTATTAATTAATTTTCTGCATCTGCTTGCTGTCCTTTGGAAATCACAATACTGATGGATGCTCCTCGCATAATACTAAAATAGTTACTTATCTTAGTGAACAGTAATGAACAAACAAGAAATGAATACCTTTTTTTTGGTTGGTGGGATTATATTCGTATTTATTGGTCTGAGCGCAGGATTTTTGTCAAATAGTTTTCAAACGGAACTTAAATCGTTTTTAATCGGATTTGTGATATCTATGGGTTTTTCTTTTATGATTATGAGCATTAGCTTTGAAAGTAATAATAAACAATTTCAAGAATTACAAAAACAATACGAAAAAATTTGGGATTTATTGAATGAAAATCAACCACCTTTAAGATGAAACCGTGCATTCTAGGAGGAATTAACTTATCGGACACATCTCAGGGTTGAAAATATAATCTCCTATACTCACGCCCAATACACATAAAATGTTGGTTTACCACTTGGCCATTACAGACGTAACATTGAGACTGATGCGGATCGCAAGGTCGTATCTCATTGTGTGATGATAAACCGTGTATTCCATGATGGTGCGAATACGCGGTAACTGGGAAGATAAGCAACATCAGACAGATGACGACAAATAAATATTTTATTTCCATATTGCCTCCATTCATTTACTAGGTAATATTAATTCTCTTCCAAAATATTCAAAAAAAAGGGAAATTTAAAGATAAGTATCTATTTTCCTCTTTTTCCCAGTAGATTTACCAAGACGTGATTCTGAATATTCAAAAAGTTTTTCAGTAATTTTTTTATCAATTTCCTTTAGAAGGTGGGCTTTGAAAAAGCCTCTGGACTCTTCATATCCCGATTCAATCCATTCTTTGAGAATTTCAAAGTTCTCTTCCTTCTCATGTCCTTTTAGTAAATCGTGTTTTTTTTGTGATAATTCCATTTGGTCAATACAATAATCGGTTATATCCAATGTTAGGATCGCTCTTTTTTCAGTCATGGTTTCTTTACCTTCATAAATGCTTCAAAAATATCTGGATTTTCCTCTAGCACTTCAACGAGTGCATTCTTGATTTCTTCCCGGGTATAACCCGAGGGATTCTTCGATGTGTTTTGTTCCATAATCTCACGTTCCTTTTCCTGTTTGCAGGCTAAAAGAGACTTCATCCAGTCCCTATATAAGCATTCTCGAAAACCACAATAAAGATTTGAATTTCAATTCCGAGCCTAAAATATACGTTGTATGAATACAACGGTTATCACAATATACATACAGTGAAAATATTGATACATGGTAACGCGCAACAAAACATATATTACTCAATGTAATTATTTTTATTATGTCAATTATTTCTTTTTTTAAAAAATATCATGAAAGAAATATGAATTATATTGATGATCCGAATGACCTAAAAGATAAGGGCTTTAAAATTATGTATTTTGGTGCATTCGTAATGGTTGTTGAAGTTTTTTACAGTATCTAGTTTACAAGTCATGATATTGGTATTCTTGAAAGAATTATTTTGTATTTTCAAAATATTGCACCTGGAGTTACTATATTTTGTCTAGGTTTTACCGTATATGCATTCGGAGTAACTATAACATTTTATCAAAAATCCATTAAAAAAGAATAAAAAATAATACTAAACGCTCACGAATTATTTATCTTTAAGAGGATAATGTTCAACCAGAGTAACTTTCGATCAATATATTTTATATGATGAAACTGAGTGTGATGAGATACCCAGAATGTTGCGAGTATTAGAAACGAGATCGCATAGAGAATGACATCTGGAATTGAATTAATTAATATATCATGGGCAGACATTTTTGCAAGAGTATTGATTGTAAAGGGATACCCGGCACCTAAAACAAGGAGAGTCATACCGAATGCAAAAATGCCATCTGTAAGAGATTCAATACGACCCTTACCAAAGCCAACGCCAATGATCTCCGGACTTTTCTCCATGTGTCCTTCTGTTTTTATCGTGAATAAGCATTCAATTTTTGAAATAATAAAACCAGGATACCCAAATGACCCGAATTCTTAACATTAATAAAAATTAGAGCATTTACGATGGGGGAAATCAAATGGCTATTCAAATTTTGTTTTTTTACATTACTTGAGTTTCTCTTCATATCTTGGCAAGACCCCATTACTAAATGCTGATATAAAATGACGAACATTGGATTGTAAGTCCCCTGTACGGTGATTGGATTATTCGTACATTGGTCCCGGTTCCGTTGGTGGTAGAGGGGGCATATGATCGATGACATTTTGGCCCATCACAGATTTTAGAAATGCAACACCTCTATCTCCGACGCTGACGACTGCTTGGAGCGCCTCATCTAAATCCTTAATTGTGAAGCCAGGATGGAATGGATAAATATTTTTCAGGACAGTAAAACCGATAACTTGCCCACTTTCAATGACCCGACTAAAACCTGTAAGTGGAGAGGTAAATACCTGAGTCAGGTCAAAAATAAATTTGTGGTCTTGATTTTTATAGAAATCATTTAGCATTTTAATTGCGGCGTTGTCTGAAAGGGTGATCTGGAATGCGACAGTGAAATATTGGGAATCTTTTTGGTTTTCAAGAAGGATTGGAAAATTTCCGAATTTCAATAAAAATCCAAAAGTGTCTTTATCATCAATTTCCTGAGCAATTTCAACATCAACTGCGTTTAAATAATCCTTAAGCATCGCCTTTACTTCGTCTTTTGATTTCAGAGTTGAGGTGGGTACATTCTCCATAATGGATGATAGGATATAGGGTTATTAAAAAGCATTCAACAGGTGTAAAAATGTCAGAGATTCGCTCACAAAGAATCTGGTTAAATTTGAACTGTCATCCTCCGGAAAACTTGCGTGCTGATGCCAGTTATTAGAATACAAAGAACAACAAGTGAAACGATCTGTTGAATGGGGAGAGCCCCTGTATTAACAGCACGTATTGCATCAATTGCAAAGCTGAGCGGATTGAGAGATGCAACAAACCGCAACCAAGACGGCATGACGCTGTAGGGCATCAAAGCGCTCGATGTGAAGAATAGCGGCATAGAAATCATCGCGTTTACGGCTGCATAGGAGTCGTGATCTTCGAGAAAGAGAGCAAGAGTTGTTGAGAATGCAGACAGTAGCATACCAAACAGGAATAGGATCAAGTACGTGAATCCATATTGGACTGGGCTATAAATTGTCGCACCAATAAGAACTGCGATGACGAGAATAATAGTTGACTGGATTAGACCGCGAAGACTTGTAAAGAGTATTTTGCCGAAAAGGATATCCTCTCGCGGGGACGGGAGAGCAAGAAACTTATTGAGAAACCCAAGAATTTTATCAAACATCAGTAAAGTCCCACCAGATAGACCTGCAGAGAGCATTGTCATGACAAGTATTCCCGGGGTAATGAAGTCAAGATAATTATCAGTAAATTTTATCGGTAGTGCGAGACCTACAAAAATAAGCCATGCGGCAGGCATCGCAAGCGAGGATACTACGTTGACTTTGCCCCTTATCCACCGCAGGAGATCTCTCTCAATATAATAAACGACACCTCTCATTTTCTCCTCCGCAACATGGTCCTGAATTTGGTTTGGTCGAACCCCATCGGCTCTTCAACTTTGCCAACCGTGTGTAGGAAAACGTCGTCCAATGTGGGTTCACGCAGTGCAAGTGATCTTACTATAACCCCGGTTTTAGTGAAAGCGTCGGCGAGGTGGGGGAGTGCCTCACGACCTTTCTCTGTAAGAAATGATGCCTCGTTGTTTGAGAATGAGAATAGTTTGACTCCTTCGAGATCAGGATCTTTGAATTCTCCATCTATACGTGCAGTTATTACATCATTACCCAAACGGGATTTTAATGTCTGGGGTGAATCAAGTGCAAGGAGTGTTCCTTTACTGATGATACCAACACGGTCGCAGAAACGGTCAGCTTCATCCATATAATGTGTGGTGACAAATATCGTCATACCACCCTTTTTCAGCGCCGTTATATGTTCCCAAATCGTCGACCGAGCGGCAACGTCGAGACCAAGAGTTGGTTCATCAAGGAAAAGTACTTCTGGTTCATGTACTAGGGCTTGAGCGAGTTCGAGCCGTCGACGCATTCCTCCTGAATAGGTCTTGACAAGATCGTCGGCCCGATCTGTTAACTGCATCATTGCCAGCAATTCATCGATACGGTCTTTCGGATTTTTTATCCCGTAAAGTCTAGCGTATAGCAGAACATTTTCACGACCTGTGAGTTTGATGTCGACCGCCATGTCTTGAGGGACGTAACTCAAGGATCGTCTAACCTTTTCACCGTCTCTCACAATATCATGTCCTGAAACAGTCGCTGAACCTTCTGTAGGTCGTAGGAGCGTGGTGAGCATCAGGACGGTTGTAGTTTTACCAGACCCATTAGGACCCAATAGCGCAAACACTTCTCTATCAACTGATAGAGTAAGCCGGTTAACTGCACGCAGTGTTCCATAATATCTGGTTAAATCACGGGTCTCAATTGCGTTCATCGTTATTCCCAGAATTACCTAGAGCTGCACAAACCCGTTCCATCAGAGCGTGATGTCGACGCAGTTGGTCAAGATACATTACACTTCGGTCATCAGCTAGCATTGGTGTGAATGTAATTCCGCACTCTGTATCCCAGAGGATAAGGCCTTCAGCTGGTGCTGGTGGGATAGCATGTTCCACCTCGTGTTCAAGCAGTGCCGCAATTGTTCCCTCATCCATCTGACCTGTTCCTATCTGCAAGAGAGCAGTTGCCATGCTCCGTACCTGATGCCAGAGGAAACTGTCTGCCGTTACTTCTAGGAAAACATACCCACGATCTTCTCCAAGCTTAATTGAAAGGATTGTTCGGTATGGATTTTTGTCTTTTACACGGGCGAAGTTGGTAAAGTTGTGGTTACCAGAGAATTGCCCAACTGCTCGAGTTATCTTATCGATATCTCCAGGAGGCGCTGCAAAATAATAGCGATAGGTGCGAGATCTTGCATCGTATCTCGGATGGAAAGTGACTGGAACATCAGCATATCCTGTACACCAGCAATCTGGTGGAAGCTGTATGTTCAGAGCTGAAAGAGCACGTTCAGGATATTCTGTCGAAAAAGCAACAATCTGCCCCCTTGCATGAACACCACGGTCAGTACGTCCCGCTGACAAAAAACCCGCTTCTCGAAAATCCGCAAAAAGGTCGAGACGTCGACATGCAGCAACAAATTCACCTTCGACTGTGCGGTGAGATGCCTGCATCTGGGAGCCAAAAAACCGTGTTCCGATATATGAAATACGAAATGCAAGCCTCATTTCAGACGCATGCGCCGTGTTAATCGTGCAATCTTTCTCCACGTACTTTTCAATGATTGCCGTGTATATGTTCGCAGCGGCGTCTTGCGTCCGCCGCTAGATACTTTCCCTTCTCTTATTGCCTGTAGGATTGCCGGGACAGTCGGTTCAGCATCAATAAACGTCCTGCCAAAACCCACAAAGCGAGCATTGTGAGCGTCGCTCCCACCAACACAGGGTTTACCAAGGCGACGAGCAATTCGTGCAGCCTTCCGGTTCGCCGACCCAACAATATATCGGCTGTTGAACGCTTCAACGGCGTCAACGATTACCATACCTACCTTTCCTTTCCTTGCAACTCCATGACGCCAAACATGGTAAGGATGGGGGAGAATGAGAACTGCACCAAGTCTGTGTGCGATTGCGACAGTGTCTCCCACATTGAGTCCAGATGGGATAAGTTCAGTGACTCCAAGGATAAGCAAATGTCCCTGTTTTGTGGAGACTTCTATCCCCGGAATAACAACTACTGACGTTTTACAAGTGAGCGCTTTTTTTGCTCCGTCGATGGTATCGTGATCCGTGATCGCTATAGCGTCGAGACCAACCTCTTCAGCTCGTCGTAAGATCTCTTCCACGCTACTCTCACCATCCTTTGAAAAATTGGTGTGAACGTGGAGATCGCAGGTCAGCATTAGATCATATCTTTTTTATCTATCGGATATTAAGGAAACTTATGCGCATTCTCCTTCCAACAGGTTCCGCTACAGAAACAATCGTTCGGAAAGCTGCCAAAGATTTTAATATGGATGTGGTTGTGACAGGAGAGATTGCATCATTTCTTACACCGCATCAGCTCCATTTGTTGATAAAAAAAGAGAAGTACGATATGGTAATCGTTTCTGGTATGTGTACCGCATCTTTCGAACAGATCGAACGGGAGACTGGTGTGCCCATATATCGTGGACCACGACATGCGGCAGATCTTGAGTTAGTCCTTCCACTTCTCGATACTATTACACTTTCCCGGTCGATTCCCGCAGATGACTTCCTTACAGTAAAGAGAGCAGCAGAAGCATACCAACATATCAATACGCTTGAAATGGCGGCCGCTTTTGATTACATAATCCGCGGCACAAAGATTGGTGGAACATCAAGAATGAAAGTGCTTGCCGAGATAATGGATGCACATCGGCAAGAAGACATACATGGAGATGTAGAGCGGTTTTTTAATGCAGGAGCAGACATTGTCGATCTTGGGTTTGGGTTCGATGCAACACCGAAAGATGTGAAACGTGTTTTTACAGCAGTTGAAGATATTGACCGGCCACTTTCTATTGATACTCAGGATCCGTCGCTTATAGCGGTAGCGCTCGGACGTGTAGATCTTGTGTTATCGCTCCAATCCAAAAACATCCCTATTGTTGGAAAGATGGTCGCCAAAGCTGGTGCAGCTGCTGTAATAGTTCCAGATGACCAGACACTCCTCCACAACATCAACCTTGCAAAGAAGGCCGGTATCAAATGTATCATAATTGATCCACTTCTTCAGCCTGTGGGCTCCGGGTTCGTTTCCGCCCTAAAAAAATTCAAGAAATCGATTTATCCTATCTTCTTTGGAGCGGGCAATGTGGTCGAGCTTTTCGATGCAGACTCTGTTGGAATTAACGCTTTACTCGGAGGTATTGCAATGGAGGTTGGAGTATCGATTATTTTTACGAGTGAACACTCTGACAAGACCCAAGGGTCGATCAGCGAGATGCGGAGGGCAACTGAGATGATGACACTTATGCACAACCGGCCCTATCCCAAGGACCTTGGAATTGATTTGCTCAAACTCAAAGAGAAACGGCGCCGACGCGAACCACCACTCGAGTACGATAGTATTAATCCGGCCAAACCCATGACAAATGAGATTGAGTACGACCCAAAAGGCAACTTCCGTATAGGAATCGAAGGAGATACAATAGTTGCAGTAATAAATGGACGTGCAGTCAGAGGGAAACGGTGGCAAGATGTATTTTTTACAATCTTGAAGAATAATGATGTGTCGCTTTTCGACCATGCCGCTTATCTGGGAAGAGAATTGTACAAAGCAGAGCTGGCGATTCGTTTAGGTAGAAGTTTCGAACAGGATGGGGAATTTTAAAGTAATATTCAAAAGCGAACCCAATTTCATTAACTCTTTTATATCCTATCGCTGACATTCTTTGTATGACCACCCAGGTACGAGCTTTTCATATCCTTGTAAAAAGTGAGGATGATGCCCGGAAGATTATGAAACGTCTCAATGATGGCGAAGAATTTGCTAAAGTTGCTCGCAGGTTCTCTTCTTGTCCATCTGGCAAAAATGGTGGTGACCTTGGCTGGTTTGGTAAAGGACAGATGGCCCCAGAATTTGAACAAGCTGCATTTGCTGCTGATGTTGGAAAAGCCATTGGTCCAATCAAGACGCAATTCGGATACCATGTCATTAAAGTTGCTGGTAAAAAGTGACGATTAGGTACTTATGTTAATTTACTAATTTTATTGGCGATAGACTACCGTTGCTATATTATTTTTTAATAATTTTCTTTTTGCGAGAGTTTTTTGCGGACAAACACACGATCTAAGTACAGCATGACCATCCACGGGATTAAGGGAGAACTTCTTGATCTCCTCTTTCAAATGGGACGCGATGCCCATCCTAACGAATTTGTTGCCATTTTGAAAGAGAACAAGGGGGTTATTGATGAAGTTAACTTGCTCCCAGGGACGGTGACAGGTGAATCTTCGGCATCCCTGCTATTTGATATGATGCCACTATCCACTCACATAGCAGGTAGTTGTCACAGCCATCCAAACGGCATGCTTCTCCCTTCGGATGCCGATGTCCGTTTCTTTCCCAGAACCGGGAGATACCATATCATTATTGGTTATCCATATAACAATACCAACTGGCGTTGCTTTACTGTTGATGGTCAGCTTTGTAAGATTGATGTGATTGCATGAAGAGAGTTGTTGCAACAGGTACATTTGACATCATTCACCCAGGTCACCTCTTCTATCTGGAACAATCGAAAAAACTGGGCGACGAGCTCTATGTTATTGTTGCACGAGACGCTAATGTGAAGCATAAACCCCATCCAATCATCCCCGAAGAACAACGTCGCAGGATTGTTGCAGCCCTTCGATGTGTTGATCATGCAATCCTTGGAGATAAAACGGATATGTTCCATCCAATTGAAGATATCCGTCCTGCAGTGATCACAATCGGATTTAATCAGCATTTTGATGAGGAAAAACTCAGGCAACAGCTTACTTCACGCGGGCTTTCTCCCCAGATTATACGAATTGGAAAATATGGGGATGATGAGCTCTGTAGTTCGCGTCTCGTTGTGAAAAGGATCATTGAAAAAAGAGGTGGTCAAGACGGGGTCTGGGATCAGTCCAGATAAAAGGGACAATCTTTTGTCAAGCATTCCTTATTTAGGGCGGAGAATTGGCACGTAATTGGTGTTGTAATTGGCATAACGATACCAAGGTTTTCTCGAGTAAAGTCAGCAGCTGATCGGATAGCAAGAAACGAATTGCGCTTACAACATCTCGGACCACCATGCATGGCAATCTTTTCAAGACTTTTTGCAGTGATGAGATTGGAGAGTTTCCATTCTTCTCGTGAGAGCGGGGTAGCTCCTGTGATAAGCGAGAGAAAAATTCCGGTTCCAACCGCGGCCCCACAATCACCAAGAAATCCACAGAAACCGCCTTTTATCATTTCTGCTCTCTGCCGTGCTTGCCCAATTTTCTGGACTTTTGTATCCAAGTTTCCTTTAACATTATAATAGGCGGCAATGAGTGCTGCAGGTACTAGGAAATGGTGTTCGGGACCGTGCATATTTACTGTTGGATTTTTCATTAGGGTTTGAGCGATGGCAATAGGATCTAGTATAGTTGTCGTTGTACAATATTTTTCGATAACATCTTCCGCCGGTAATCTGTGGCAGCGGTCGCAAACAAAGTGTCCGTTTACACAGAGTGTAGAAGTATCCTGCACATCACTACAATATACGCATTTTGCACGTTTTGGGATCTCAAGATATGTAAGTTCCTTCCCGCAGACAATACAGCCACTCGATTTTTCCATGCACACACCATTGATATTAGTTCTATCTATGTTTTAGGAAAAAACATATTTGACAGGAAACATTTATTGAGTTTCACCCGCATCCTCTCAATACAGGAGTGTGTTGTGGTGCCGACCATTAAAACCGAAATATCAAAACTCAAGAGTCTCGCATGGGAAAAAGGGGCTGTTGCAAAACAGATTACGGTCACAGATATAATTGTCTCGCAATGGGTTCGGTTTAAGTGCCGGTATGGGTGCAAAGGATACGCAAAACATCTAGGATGTCCACCTTATGCTCCTTCACCAGAAGAAACAAAACGAATGGTTAAGGAATACCATACAGGGCTCCTTATTAGATTTGATGGTGTTCCTGGCCACCCGAAATTTACGGGAGATGATCTACCAGAAGATTTCCATCATTTTTATAAAGATCTAATTCTATGGGTGAACACAACCACCCACATGCTTGAAAAGACAGCTTTCTACGATGGGTTTTACAAAGCATTCGCATTTGGCGGATATCCGTGTATTTATTGCGAGGAGTGTGTTGCTGAAGAGTGCGAAGGTGTTGTAGATGAGAGTATCCGCAGAAAATGTAGGCACATGGATATGGTTCGTCCAAGTATGGAAGCAGCAGGTATGGATGTATTTGCTACGGCGAAGAATGCTGGGTGGGAGCTTCAAACGATCCCTTGTAAAAACAAGGAATACGGAAAAGTCATTCACAGTGATATAGTATCTATTGCTCTGTTGTTACTTGAATGAACGCATAATTGACATGTTTTTTAGGAGATTACGCCCAGATTTATTTAATAAAAAGAGATGTAAATAAGGGACTAGTATGAAGGTTATCATTGATCGTTCCGATTGTGTAAGTTGTGGCACATGCTATGAGACATGCCCGACATTTTTCGAACAAAATCCTGATGATACGTTTAGTCAAATAATTGAAAAATTTCGCTTTAATGGAAATATTGGTGAAGGTATTCCCCCCCAAGATTTGGAGAATTGTGCGAAAGAGGCCGCAAATCTCTGTCCATCATCAATCATCCATATAGAAGAATAATTCTCAATTATTTGTACTCAAATTAAATTCATAAAACTAAAAAATTAAAAACTAAAATTTTTCCGTAACTATTTGAATGAGAAGGATAATCTAACTTTCAGCGAGATTAGATAATTATTCGAAATTTACGAGGGATGATATGGAGAGTATTACCGCTGAAAAACTTCATCTTGATTTTCAACCTGTAGCGATTTTATGGTCCAATACAAAACCTGCAGGAGCACTTCAATTGAAGCTTCATGCACAATCATGCATCATGTATCTCTTTGCCCAAGTCGTCACCAAAGGAAGGACCGCTGTCTTTGACCGAGAAACGTATGGATGCCCCGGAGCACGTGCAGGATTGGGATTTGGTAATGGATATTACGATGCCTTCGGTGGAGCCGGCACTGAATTTATGGCTGCATTCTTTGTCAAAGGTATGGAGAGTTGCAAGGATCCAGAGAGATATATCTCAATTGTCCAGCACATGCCAGAACGCGAGCGTGCTAAGTTTATCAAAGGTGAACGCCTCCACAAAAATATTGAAAAGGCAAAGAAATTCATGACTCAGGATCTACCGATTACTGATATCTCAGAGCGATATGTAATATTCACTCCACTAAGCAAGGTTGAGGCACATGAACGCCCGGTTGTAGTGATTTTTGTTGCAAACCCACTTCAAATAACTGGGCTTGTGACCCTAGTTGGAGCAGTACGTGAGGGAATCGATCCAATTCGGGTTCCACCAATGGCTGCTTGCCAGCAGATTGGGGCATTTGTTTACCACGAAGCTCAGCAGGTGCATCCACGTGCAGTCCTCGGTTACACAGACCTTGCAGCACGTAAAAATGTTGGAAAAACGATCCCAGAAAATATGTTTACATTTGCGGTACCTTACCAACTTTTTAAAGACATGGAAGTGGAAGCAAAGGATGGTGTCTTTGATGGTCCAATCTGGTTAGATTTGACGGGATGCCAAAAAGTGAAATGATTTTTTATTCATTCACTAATTTATTAATCGGGCCTCGATCAGATGCTTCCTTTTTTTGAGGGATCGTTAATGTCCATGTGAGTGGTGAGTGACTCTTCTTCGCCCGGGCATTGTCATCCATCTGCGTAATCCTGTGCAGTACTTCGCGGTAAATGCACCAACAATTGAGGTAATGATCACCATTCCGGCAATCGTAGTTGCAACGATCGGAGAACCGTAAAGTGCCGCTAATGCGATCGAAAACTCGCCCCTACCAATAGTATTACCCCAAATCTCGATACCCGCGAGTGCCGATTCGTGGATAAAAATACCAGTTAGTATACCAGAAATGAATTTACTCACTACCGCAAGAATACTGATAATAAGAATCACCATCATATTCACTCCACCGGCAAGATTGATGGTGATACCGAAAAATACGAAAAAAACTACTAAAAAGACGTCCTTAAAAGGTCGAGCGTGCATTTCAAATGCATCAGGATCCGTTGTTGCAAGGGCAGCACCGAGTGCAATAACCATCATCGTCTCAGGTACCCCAATATACATCGAGAACGACGCTGTAGTGAGCACTGCACCAAATGTGAAAAGAATAGGTAGTTCATCGGATCTGTCAAGTAAGCTGATAAGAAATTCCTTACCGTAATGAGCGATGATATACATAATCCCTAACACCCCTGCAATCTTAATGAAAAAGAGCATGGGGTTTTGATCACCGGCTGAGATAATCGCTAGGAATAGAATAAGGGCGAGATCCTCGAACATCATAAGCCAGATCACCGTCTCCGCCTCCCTCATCATCAATTTCCTGTTTTCGATTAAGGATGTGATCGCCATCGCCGTGCTCGAAATATAAAACGCTGAAGCAATAACAAGCGATTCGAGAAGGGAAAAACCGAACATGTATGCAGCAACAAATCCGATGACCATGTTTATATTGAGGTCAATAACCCCGCTTGTTAAAACCGATGAACGATTCGCTGCGATCCGGTCAAGCTTTAGCTCAAGACCCATAAAGAAAAGTAAAAAAATTAGTCCCATCTGTGAAAAAAAGCGACTGATTTCATCGGAATTTACGAGTGCGAACCCGCTTTTACCAAGCAGAACTCCACCAATAATATAAAACGGAATTGGAGGAATCGAAAGATACTTAGTAATTAAAGCAAGCAAGACGCATAGGAACAGTGCGAGGACGATACCTTCCATTAATCCACCATGACTTCGCGCTCGAACCTCTTGAGCTGGTCGGTCTCTCCGATCACGACAACAGCATCACCGGTTTCGAAAACGAACGACGGTGGGGGATTGATAATGTTTTTATCTTTGCGACTGACTGCGATAATCGTGACACCTGTTTTGGTGCGAATCTGAAGGTCTTCGATCGTCTTTCCTGCAATAGATTTTTGGATGAGGTACGTGTGGATGGTAATACGTAAGTCTGCAAGTGCCGAAAATGCAATTTCAACACTTTCAGATTCTGCTTCAATTATCGCACCTGTGAGGATGTTGCCTAATCTTCGTGCCTCCATCGGCGTCATTTCCGCAGCACTTGGTGTATGACAACCTTTCTGAAGAGTATACATCTGAATAGTTGCCGTTTTCGTAAAGAAAATGGCGACAATGTCACCTTTGTCGGTCTCAAACTCATACTTTGTCCCGACACCGGGAAGATTCACCGATCGGAGAGCCATAGCGAACAATAGTGAATCGACGTCAAAGATATTTGAGGGTTATGAAGAGCAGTACTGTTTAAGTTTAGATATTACAAGAAAAGAGACGTGCCAGCGTCCCTTTAATTAAGGGACGGACACATTCAAGATAGAGGGGTTTGGAAGGGCGAATTCTATGGTTCCTCATCCATAGATTAGGTAGTTTTCGCCTTCCTCATAACAACATCCAGATCAGTGTAGTATAAACACCAGCCGTGCACTGTGAAAGTGACAGATTATAAGGAATGATACTTTTTTGGCAGATCGGTTACAAATAATGCTAGATTCGCAACTTTATTTTTCGCGAAAATAAACGACTGCAGGAGCCTGATAGTATCACTGAACTTCCCAAACAGGAATATATTTTAAAGTGCACATCTGCATGTGCCGGCTGTAGCGCATCGCTTTCTTTGCGATACATATTTAAAGCCGCAGGATCGGATACCATTCTCGTCGTTCCAGCGTCCTGTACGAGTATAATCCAGGGTATTTATCCAAACACCGCTATGAACATTCCCGTTTATAATATTGCATTCGCTGCTGCCGCTGCATGTGCTTCAGGAATGAGTGAAGCTCTGCGTTCGATAGGAAAAAAGACCAATGTGATTGTATTTGCAGGTGATGGTGGGACAGTAGATATAGGTATCCAATCAATGTCTGGTGCTTTTGAACGCGGTACCGATTTCCTATACATCTGTTATGACAACGAAGCGTACGGTAATACCGGTATGCAGAGATCAGGCGCAACACCGTTAGGTGCTAAGACAACAACAACCCCGGGTGGTAAGACACATGCAAAAAAGGATATCGATATGATCATCGCCGCCCATAACCCTCCATACATGGCGACAGCCTGTGGTGCGTTTCCCCAAGACCTGTTCAAAAAGGTACAGAAGGCACTTACATTCCGTGGTCCCTCGTTTATTCACATCCTCACGCCTTGTCCACCCGGATGGAGATACTCGACTGAGAAGACTGTGGAAATTGGCAAGCTCGCGGTAAAATCAGGTATGTGGGTGCTTTACGAGCGTGAATACGGGAAACTCTCAATCAGCAGTCCATCGAAGGTTGCCATTAAGAAACCAATCCCGCTTGAAGATTATCTCACCCCACAGGGCAGATTCAAGGGAATCGATGAAAAGACTCTCAACATCCTCAAACAGCAGGTAGCTAAGAATTTGGAGCAGCTGGCACGAGAGGAGTCAGGAATATGCTGATGGTGTCAACTGGGAACAAAGCGGTAGCGATTGCGGTTAAACAAGTAAAACCGGAAGTGATTGCAGCATACCCTATCACACCGCAAACTGAGATTGTTGAACAGATAGCTGAGTATGTTACTACTGGAGAGTTGAAGAGTCGATACATCCCAGTCGAAAGCGAACATTCTGCAATGGCAGCTTGTATTGGAGCGAGCATTACTGGCGCACGAACCTTTACCGCGACCAGTTCGCATGGGCTCTTATACATGCATGAGATGACGAACTGGGCAGCGGGTGCTCGTGTGCCTATTGTGATGGCGAATGTGAATCGGGCATTAGGTCCAGGATGGAATATTTGGGCTGAACACACCGATTCCATCCAAGAACGTGATACTGGTTGGCTGCAAGTCTATGTGAGTACAGTGCAGGAAGCATATGATACAACACTGATGGCATTCAGAATTGCTGAGCATGATGATGTACTCCTCCCAGTTATGGTTAACCTTGATGGGTTTGCTTTAAGTCACATTATGCAGTCTTTAGAAACCATTGATCTTGGTGATTTTATTCCACCACTCCATTTGCCTCATGCTATTGACCCAAAAAACCCCATGGGTTATGGCACTTTGACCGGTCCTGATGAATATTTTAAATTTCGTTGGGAGATCGAACGGTCGATGCGGGATTCAATGAAAATTATTCAAGCGACGGAGAAGGAGTACGCTGAACGTTTTGGAAGGACGTATGGTTTCACTGAGGATTATCGCTGTGATGATGCAAAAGTCGTTATTGTCTCTATGGGCACATTAGGCAAGGAGGCAGAGGTCTCTGTTGATGTCTTGAGGAAAGAGGGCATTAAAGCCGGTTCAATGCGTTTAAGATGGTTCCGGCCATTCCCAAAACTTGACTTTGGTAGCAAGGACGTGGTCGTAATCGACCGGGATTACTCCTTTGGATTTGGTGGTGTACTTGCAAATTCAATTCGAGCAAAGTGCGGAATACCGGTATACAGTGTGATCGCCGGACTTGGTGGCCAAGAAGTAACCTATGATGATATTGCAGGTTTTGTAAGAGACCGCCGGATTGGGGATGAATTGTGGTTTGGAGTGGAGCCCAATGTTTGAAGTCCGTATTCATTCTCGTGGCGGACAAGGTGGTGTTACTGCCGCACGCTTATTAGCTCTCGCTGCTATACGCGACAGGAAATACGCAAGTGCATTTCCATTCTATGGAGCGGAGCGACGTGGTGCACCGGTTGTTTCATTCGTTCGAATTGATGACAAACCTATAAAGGTATATAGTCAGATCCGAGAGCCAGACCTTGTTATTGTCCTTGATTCTAGCGTTATGGATGTTGTCGATGTACTTCACGGGTTGAAGAAAGGTGGGACGGTTGTAATCAACAGCGCTCATAAACCAAACTTTCCAGGTTATAAAACCTATAATGTTGATTTGACCGATATCGCACTCAAGGCGAATCTCGTAGTCGCCGGAAGCCCGATCCTTAACACTCCTGTGCTAGGGGCACTTGCAAAACTTGGCCTTATTACAGCTGCTTCAGCAAAGAAAGCAATTGCCGAAATGTTCACTGATGAACGCAATATCAAAGCTGCTGACGCCGCATTCCAAGAGATGGTCATATGAGTAAGCAGAAACGTCTTGCGATGAGCAACCCCATGGAGGGAGCATCGGGCAAGACAGGATCATGGCGTGTATTCCGACCGGTTGTTGATACAGAAAAATGTAATGAATGCGGATTGTGCGCAATGTACTGTCCTGACGCAGCTATTGATGAAGAACTCCAGGTCGACCTTAACTTCTGTAAAGGGTGCGGGATTTGTGCTAATGAGTGCCCAAAGAAAGCAATCAAGATGGTAAGGGAAGAAAAGTAAATTTCCATCAAAATTATATCAAGATTTTATTGCGACTTCAATTCGTCTTTTGCAATGAATTCAATATCAATCTTATAAAAATGTGTAAACCCACAATTCCAACATTGAACTGTAAGATGCCGATGACCGACTACTACATCATGGGAACTATGAACATTGCAGTTTCTGCAGTGTGCATCACTGACCAATTCCCATATATCGTGATCTCCAAGGTGCGTTAAAGTTCCAGGTTTGCTTAAATCTTCAAGCCTTGGAACGAAGACACGGGTTACCCCGCAATTATCACATGAAACCTGAGCTTTGTAAGGCACAGCCTTTATGACATGTTTGGTGATTTGTTTGCAGTGGTGACATTGAGCGCGATGTGTCTTAAATATAAAATGATCATTCATGTGATCGCTCATATCATGGTACCTGAACGTGAGGGCTTATGAATTTGACGTATCTTATACAATTTAATGGAGAGGGAATCTCTTTTGAAGATAAGAAGAATCTGTTCAAAAGAGGATTTGGAAAAAATACTGGATATGGTCTCTTTTTAATACGCGAAATCCTTTCTATCACCGGAATTAGTATCAAGGAAACTAGTAATCCGGGTAATAGTGCACGGTTTGAAATTCTTGTACCAAAAGGATCATACAAATTTACGAATGTCTAAATGAGATAAACATTCAAAAACCGTATCCGATTTAAGAATCATTTTGAAAAAAATATGAAAAAAATATGGATGAGTAGTTAGTTTAGTAGTCGCCCATACCGCCAGGTGGCATTCCACCCATTCCACCCATACCGCCAGGTGGCATTCCACCCTCAGGTCCTCCGGGAGCCTTGGATGATGCAATTACATCATCAATACGCAGTATCATAACCGCAGCTTCTGTAGCAGATGAAATTGCCTGCGTCTTAACACGAAGAGGCTCAACTACCCCTGCTTTCAGCATGTCAGCCGCCTTACCTTCAAATACATCCAGACCGAACGTCTTCTTGCCCTTCTTATGGGCTTCCTTGATCGCGACGAGCATGTCAATCGGGTCAAGTCCTGCATTCTCTGCAAGGGTTCTCGGAATTATCTCGAGTGCGTCTGCGAATGCATTGATAGCGAGCTGTGCCCTGCCCCCGACGCTTGCCGCGAACTCGTGGAGACGGAGCGAGAGCTCGGTCTCAGGTGCACCGCCACCGGCTACGACTTTATGGTCCTCAAAGACGACCCCGACAACACGGAGTGCATCATGGATCGCTCTCTCAAGTTCATCGACAACGTGCTCAGTTCCTCCACGGACGATAATAGATACTGCCTTGGGGTTCTTACACTGTTCGACAAAGGTCATCTCTTCGCCAGAGACCTTACGCTCTTCGACAAGTCCTGCATTGCCCAACTCTTCCTTATTAATTGCATCGATAGATGAAACAAGGCTGCCACCAGTTGCTCGTGCCAGCTTCTCCATGTCGCTCTTCTTAACACGACGTACAGCAAAGATACCAGCCTTTGCGAGGTAGTGCTGAGCGATATCATCGATACCTTTCTGACAGAAGAGAACATTTGCGCCGCTTTTGATAACCTTGTCGACAATGTTCTTAACCATGCGTTCCTCTTCATCGAGAAATGCTTGGAGTTGATCAGGGCTGGTAATGTTGATCTCTGCGTCAACTTCTGTTTTTTTGAACTCAACTGCTGCATTAAGCAGGAGGATCTTTGCGTTTATAACCTTCTTTGGCATTGATGGGTGAACGCGTTCTTTGTCCACGAGGACGCCTTCAATTATCTCAGAATCATCGACGCTGCCACCAGCTTTCTTCTCTACTTTAATATTATCGATATCAACGGTGCCGTCCTTATCGGCTACCATGGTAACTGCTTTAACAACAAGTTCACAGAGAGCATCTTTTGATGCTTCGGCACCCTTACCGGTCATCGCGGTTTCCGCGATCTTTTTTAGCATCGGTTTGTCGGTTGCCTTAACATCAATAGCAATGTCCTTTAAGAACTCCTGAGCCTTCTCGGCAGCCTGTCGGTAACCCGCGGCAATGATTGTCGGGTGAACATCCTGTTCGAGAAGATCTTCTGCTTTTTTTAACAATTCACCACCGATAACAACAGCGGTCGTTGTACCATCACCGACTTCATCATCTTGAGTCTTTGCGACTTCGACCATCATCTTTGCTGCTGGGTGCTCGATATCCATCTCTTTTAAAATCGTGACGCCATCGTTTGTGATAACGACGTCGCCGATGGTATCGACGAGCATTTTGTCCATACCCTTTGGACCAAGGGTTGTGCGCACAGCACTTGCCACCGCCTTAGCAGCGGTAATGTTCATGCCTTGTGCATCACGTCCACGTGTACGTGAACTACCCTCTTTTAAAATAAGAATAGGTTGACCTCCAAGTTGTTGTGACATAGTATCACCACTTTTAGCACTAAAAGTGGTTTGTGGTTCTATATAAACATTATGAGTCGCGGTACTGATAAGTCTACGGTTGATTGATAAATTTAGATGCCTGTGATAAGTCGCGGTTGATAACGTGCATTAATGCTTCGTAATATAATACTTCAATAAAATTATAATCCCATTGGGAATATTCTTAAAATAGAGATCCTATGCCTATTCCAGATTTTCAAACATTGATGTTACCTTTTCTAAGAGTAATTGAAGATGGTCAAGAGTATTCCCTTAAAGATTTGATAAATCAACTTGCGGATGAATTTAATTTGACTGATTTTGAGAGGAATCTTAGATCGGAGAATAGTACAAATTACGTTTTTCGAAATAAAGTTGGTTGGGCAAAAGACACATTCCAACTACCAATGAGGAACTCAAATGATTCGTCTCGCAATCCAAAGTATCTTCTCAAAATTGATTCTGGTCCTAAAAAATATATACTCCTCATCAAAAACTTTAATGAAGATCCCGAAGAATTTAAAGAAGAATTTCCTGAATTTACCTAAATATTTATTAAATCTTTTTTAATTTTATAAAACTATAATCTTTAATCACTAACTCCAAATCTACGCTCTACCAATTACAATTTATCGCACACATTTTGAGTCATAAAATAAATTATTAACAATACCATCTTTTCCATCTGCATCATACCCCATAAATAATAATCACCGCGCGTCAGTCTCGTTTATTCATCCTGATTCACAAAATAAGTGAATATATCGTTTTTCGGCGAAAAATTTTTAAAGGGAGTTACTAACCCGGTTCTGAGTATGTTTGAAAGACAACTCAGTAAAAAAGGTAGATGAAAAATGAGAAAGAAAACGTCTCAGAAGGGAGAAACCTGTGAAGAGTGTAAGGTGAAAGTGAAAGTAATTGATCAATCCAGACGTTTGCTTGAACGCGATGAAATGGGTGATATGGGCGAGACCGAGGCATCAGAATATGAGGCGGCTGGAATTGGCGGTGATTCTGAGCATTTTGAAATTAATCAAGTTACATATGAATGCCCCAAATGTCACGATACAAAAACTGTTGAATTTTTGTAAATTATCTAATATTTTTTAGATGAAAAGTAATATCCCTTCCCCAAGCCATTCCAAAGCAATAGAATTTTTCTGATAACATTAATGGCAGAATGGTATCTCAATATTTAATACGAGTTTAACGATGACAAAAATGGCGGCATAAACAATTATTGCTACGATAAACCCCGATCCAAATGCGGTAATAAAATCTATCTTCCGCTTATGTTTTTCATCATCGTAATTTTGCATCCCTTTCCGGAGTGCCAAACTCAAATCAGTTCCTACAATATCAAATGTTTTACGAGCCTCGTTAAGCACATCATCGCTGATATTACCTATATAATGATGAAGGAAGCCTCGTTTTTCATTTGAAAACTCGTTTAGGCTAGCTCGTATTTCTTTTTGGGATACTCTGGTCTCTCTCAGAAACTGATTGGTTTTTTCCCACTTTATTTTAAATTCATTTAATTCAAATTTTGCAGCTTCATCTGATTCCATAGATAAGAATAGAATAGATATAATTAACAATTTGTCAGCGTGTTACCAACCGCGACTTATCACCAACCGTTTTGATCAACGATCAACCGTCAATTAATAAGAACCTGAGTCGCCAATAAGATCGATCAGCTCAAAACCGTCGCTGATCCGATGCAATCGGTCCTCTCCAATCACAAGTGTTTTCCCGATCTTTTTTTGTTTATGATAATCGGTAATAACACACATGGCATGCTTCTTTGCGATTTGTGAGAGATTACCGATGAGAGCGGCACGCTTGACTACTTTTTGTGCTGTCCCATATCCGGTAAAAATAGTGTGCTCATTAAAGGTAACCAACGCTTGAAATGGAGCGCCTCTTAGTGTGTGAAGTTTCATGCCAATTTCTTCAAGGAAATGAATTGGAAGAGACAAGTGCGTCTGTTCATTTAGTTCTGCTTGCTCCAACATGTCTTTTGGCGGTTCATGCTTCATGATGTCAATAGACTCAATCACACCAGTGTTAAAAACCTCCTCAATCTTGATTGCAACATCAAGCGTGGTACCCATCCCGCTCTCGTACTTGCTAATCGTACGTCGAGAGACGCCCAGTAAGTGTCCGAGATCCCCAAGAGACATTCCCCGAGTTTCGCGCATCTCGCGAAGAACTTCGCCGTTGATATTTACAAATAAACCTCCTGGAGATGCATATATAAGCGGCGGAATTTTTTCAACAAAATAATCGTAAAGTGTCGCCACATTAAAGGCGTAAATACCATATCGAAGGTATACCGCTCCACGCTCAAGATCAGTATCACGTGCGCGTTCACCAATAATGAGCGGAACGCCCCCAAGGTAACGTGCTATAATCTCTAAGTCGTATGCAACATCTTCGCTTACACTATCTATATGGGAGACTACTTTAACGACAAGTAAAGTTCCGTTATTGCGGGCGATGAGATCGAAACTTCGCGGGCGGATCGAGAAACGCTCGGAAACCCCAAACCCCGCAGTAATCATCACACTTGTTACTAGCTGGAGCGATCGGTCTTGAGTCATTTCCGTTAAGAATGGATATACCACCTGCATATATTAATATAGACATGCTGATCGGGGTCGATGACACGGACTCTCCTAAAGGTATGTGTACTACGTACCTCGGGGCAGTCCTTGCTCGACGTTTACTCCGTGAACATATGAGGGTGCATGAAGCACGCCTTGTTAGACTCAACCCCAACGTCACGTTCAAAACGCGAGGAAATGCGGCCATTGCACTTGATGTGAAAGGTGACACCGATCTTGCGTTTAAAATTGCATGCTCAACAGTGGAAGAGCTAGCGGATTTTTCATGTGAAAATACTAATCCTGGATTAGTTGTTGTTGAAGAATCCCTCAACTCCGAATTTTATTGGCGTGCTGTCCGCGATTTCTGTGAGATTGATGATGCGATTAATATTCTCGATTTGGCTAATGCACGCTATCGCGGATATAAAAACCGCCGGGGATTAATCGGTGCAACAGCTGCCGTAGCAAGCGAGTTCCCTGATGTCACCTTTGAGATCCTTACATATAGGAAACCTGAACGATGGGGTACACCACGAAGTGTCGACCGGGAAAGCCTATTCACAGCACAATTAACAACATTCCCGCAAACATGGGATACTGTTGATCAAGATAACGATGTGGTTGTTTGTGTACCGCACACACCCGATCCGGTGTTATTTGGTATTAGAGGTGAAAGCCCTTCGTGGGTAATGGTCGCTCGGTCGATGATTAAATCAGAGAATTCGGAGATCGAACAAATCTGGATTTCAAATCAAGGTACTGACGTTCACCTTCAAAAAGGAGAGATTGGAGAACTTAAAGAGGGGCTCTCGTACTTTGTGAAAGGCGTGGTAACTAATTCACCGAAAACCGGTATTGGCGGCCACGTTTCATTTACTATAAAAGATGGCGGTCATTCGGTTCGATGTATGGCATACGAACCAACGAAAGGATTTCGAACTATTGTTCGACATCTGGTTCCGGGTGATATCATAATTGCTGTTGGAAGTTACAAGAAAGGGAGTATCAATTTAGAGAAGATGGTTGTGGTTGAATTAGTAAACGTAATCAGCACTCGTCCTCCTTTATGTTCAACATGTAACAAGAGAATGACAAGTGATGGGAGAGACAAGGGGTATAAATGTAAAAAGTGCGGAAAACATGCTAATACTCCAGAGATCCAAAAGATGCCAAGGAAACTTGAGGTGGGATGGTACGAGGTGCCCCCAACTGCAAGAAGACATTTGGCAAAACCGCTATGCAGGTTCGTACCTTATTTATGAAATCGGGGTGTTATCAAGAATCCTGCGGTGTGAATAGTTGTTATCACTTTACAACACTAATATTCTTGCAGATACTTGGGAGTTTGGATGGCAAAAAAATACGATGAGCCGGTTACCCAAATACATATCAAACCTAAAATGACGGTTGGTGAACTTGTCAATGCTATGGGAAAAGCTGGCGCATATAACGGTGGAGCTCTTTTTAAGGCTGTGGAAATTTATGAGAGGATGCTTCGGGACCCTAAAGCAACAAAATTCTTTGGTTTAGCTGGCGCAATGGTTCCTGCAGGGATGGGGGGGATCGTTGCTGACTTGATCTCAAAAGGACATATTGACGTCCTTGTCTCAACAGGAGCTAACCTTACCCACGACATTGTAGAAGCAATAGGGTGTCGTCACTTTCATGGAACAGCATTCTGCAATGACGTCGAGCTTAGGCATGATGAGATTAATCGGATCTATGATATCTACCTCCCCAATGAAGCATTCGAAAAATTTGAGGGGTTTATTCAGCAGATATTTTCCGAGCTGGAACCGGAAAGTACTATATCTATTTGTGATCTTCTTTGCCATATTGGACATCGAACAAAAAAAGGAATACTACATAATGCGATGAAAAAAAGCATCCCGGTCTTCTGCCCTGCTATTCAAGACTCCATGATTGGGCTTCAATATTGGCTCTTCTCCCAAACCAATCATGTTGTGATAGATTCTTTTGCCGATATGCCAGCACTCATGGATAAGTGTTTTACCGCAGAAAAATCCGGTGCACTATTGGTCGGGGGGGGCGTGCCGAAGAATTTTATCCTTCAAAGTATGTTGATGACTCCTAATGGTTTCAATTATGCCATTCAGCTTACCGGAGATCGACCTGACCTAGGGGGATTATCAGGCGCTACATTGGACGAAGCCCGCTCGTGGGGTAAAATTACCGAAGAGGCAGAGGCAATAACAGTGTACGGAGATGCAACTATAACACTGCCAATTCTTGTTGCCGCCGTTATGGAGCGAATGCTGCATGACTAAACTAATACTTGCTTTAGATGTTTTAGATAAAGATAGGGCAATTAAGATTTGTAATTCATGTGCACCATACATTGACGCAATTAAGATTGGATATCCACTTGTTCTTTCTGCAGGATTGGGAATTGCACGGGATCTTTTAAAATTCAAATTACCCCTAATTGCCGATTTTAAAGTTGCCGATATTCCGAACACAAACCAACTGATTGCAGAACAAGTCTTTTCGGCAGGGTTCTCTGCAATCATCTGCCACGCGTTCACAGGTAGAGACGCTGTTCAAGTATGTGTTGATAGTGCCCATCTTCATGATGGCGAGTGTTTCGTTGTTGCTGAAATGAGTCACCCTGGTGCCACTGAATTTTTCCATGGAGGTGTTGCAGAGCGACTCGCCCAAGTCGCACTCGCTTGTCGGGCAGATGGCATTATTGTACCAGCTACTCGGCCAGAACGTGTGAAAAAACTGCGTTCTATAATTGGAGAAAAAAAGATCTATGCACCAGGTGTCGGAACACAAGGTGGAGATCTGCGTACTATTGTTGGAATTGTCGACGGTATTATAGTTGGTAGAGCGATTTACGAAGCGGATAACCCTGCCACAGCAGTTAAAGAATATCATCGCTCCTGTAAGACGTGATAGTATATAAACAACCTTCATTTTGTGACCCAATCGGCATGCGCGCTTCATTGCGTACCGCGAACGCGATATTAGATTCACTTCATGGTCTAAAAGTTTATTAAGGACTTCTACAATGTAGTAGTATGGATTGGAGCGCAGAGCAAAAGAATTTGGCAAAAAAATATATGAAACTCGAAGATATTCCAGAAAAAGAAAGAAAATACAAGTGTCACACTTGCCATCTCATTGTTAATACAAAGCCCTGCCCAAATTGTGGTGAGACTCATCTGGAAATCATGTGCCCTCTCGATCATTGTCACTGTTCTCATGAAATATTATCCGGGATAGAGTACTGCCCACTCTGCAAACAACCAGTGTGTCCCGATTGTGGTTGCCATGATGTCGTTCAGATTAGTAGAGTTACTGGATATTTACAGGATGTGTCTGGCTGGAATGCAGGTAAACAACAGGAACTCAAAGACCGGGTTCGCTATTCTGTTGCATGAGATATTTTTTTGATAATAACACACTTTTTATTCGCGGAACGTTTCGTGCCGCCAGTACGGGAATTTCTGGTGGTTTGGGTTTGGTTTCAACTATAATCAACCAAACCGTTCCCACTCATTGGAATCATGAAGGACCAGAAAAGGAACTCGAACGGGTTGTTACTGGAGCTGGGTTTGGCCGAGATTATTTTGGGATGCTTACTGCAGTACCAATGCGTAACCTCTGTGTTCTCCAGTACGACTTTGTGACTGTTTTTATCACCGCAGGTATAACAACCACACAAAAAAACCACGCTAGGACCATCAATATCATTACCTATAGCAGCCAGGGAGTAAGCGATGCTGCCCTAATTGAAACAATCATGATTGCCACTGAGGCAAAAGTGGTAGCATTACGCAATGCGGGAAAATCTATTCCCGGCACTCCTACAGATGCAGTTATTGCTGCTTGTGAGGGAAAGAAGGAGCATGAATATGCTGGTATCCTTACTGAAGTTGGAAAGAGAGTATATGGTGCCGTTCTTTACGGTATTCCTGTTGCACTTCGTCAATTTGAGAATAAGATTCAGCAAGATCACAAGTCATTCTTTATTTTCAGTCGCTTCAAAGGTGATCACTGGGTAGAATGGTCACCTGAGACTTGTCCCTATCGCCCATGCCATTTTATTGGACAGCGATGCGATTTTTGTTATTGCCCACTTTATCCCTGCGGAGATGAGAGTTTAGGGCAGTGGGTAGAGAGTAGTAATGGGAGGATGGTTTGGAACTGTAGTCAATGCACGTTACTTCACGAACCAAAAATTGCAGATTATCTAAAGCAATACCCAGAGGCATCAAAAGACGAACTTTTACGCCTCCATAGAGCAAAAAAACGGAAGATCTGAAAATATTTACTCTTTGATTCCAAGCGCCTTGACTAGTTCTGCAAGGGGTATACCATGTGCTTCTGCTGCCTCGCGGATGGTTTCACCACGGGCAATCGCGCACCCAACACAACCCATACCAAATTGGAATAGTTGCTCTGCTGCATCAGGTTTTACCTTAAGAAGATCGTAAATAGTGCTGTCTGCTGTTATTTCTGCCATGCCTAAGTTAGTTTTCTTGCTGTTACATAAATCTGACCATAGTGGATAATCAGCACCTTCCCCACACAAATGTCGTAATATATAGACATGATAAGATCCGATATACTAATGGAGATGTAGATATGGAATTTTCCCAGATTGCAGAAAGAATCTCCTTGAAAATTAAACAAAAAGGACAAAACGTTGATACTAAGAAAATCGAATCGAAACTTCGCCGGCTTGTTGAGGAGTTCGGTGTTCAGCCCGCTGAAGCAGAACGCAGTGTAACGAATGAACTTGCAAGAGAGTATAATCTTCAAGGCATTAGTTCTAGCGTTGGTGGTGGGGTTCTTGGCTCAAAAGAGGATAGATCTATCGCTGATATTGCCCCTGGTGAGTGGGTAACAATTGAGGGCAAAATAGTAGCAATCCTATCACCCATGTCACCCTCAATTGCCCAAAGCGGAATTATTGCAGATTCAACAGGTGCCATACGATTTGTAGCTTGGGTGAAAGCAAACGCCCCTCAAATGGAAGAGGGAACATGGTATCGAATTGAGTCAGGAGTCGTTGATGAATTTCGTGGAGTCCCTAGTCTGAAAATCCATTCCGGTACTTCAATTAAAACAATCGAAGAAAACCGGGCCCTTATTCCCACTACGGTGAAGATAAGTGAGTTAAAACCTGGTATTGGGAGTGTTCGAGCAAAGGTGGTCCAAGAGTGGGAGACCACCCACGAAAGGATGCTTCAATCGGGTATTCTTGGTGATGAATCGGGTATACTGAAATTTGTTATTTGGAGAGAAGCGGGTAAGGAGAAACTTAGCGTAGGGGCTGTTTATACTATTTTCTATGCGCTTGTTGATGAGTTCAACGGGAAGCTCTCCCTCAATCTCAGCTCGGCAACGTACATGCAGGATGAAGGCGATATGATTGTAAGTGGGGGAGATGTTGATGTGCGAGGTGCAATCGTGCATATTGCACCTGGTTCTGGTATTATCAAACGGTGCCCAGTTGAAGGGTGCAATCGTGCTCTCTCAAGACAAAACTACTGCCCGGTTCATGAGATCCAGCCAAAATTTGTGTACGATCTGCGTATTAAAGGGTGGTTAGACGATGGTGAAAAAACGCATAATATTTTGTTGCAACGGGATGTGGTAGAGTCTCTAACTGGCATGAATCTTGATGCAGCAAAAGAACTTGCAGAAAATAATCCTTTGGGTATGGATGAAGTCTTCCTCCGTATGCGTGACATTCTTTTAGGTAGGTATGTAATTTGCCACGGAAGGGAGATAGATAACCGTCTTTTAGTGAAAGCATGTGAACGAGTAAAGATGGACACAAGTGACCATACTGCACTCCTTAATCGTGCCGGAGGTGCCTAATGAGCAACGGCGGAATGCCTTTTCAGGGTAGGAGGGAGGGGGGGTTCGAACGCGAGCCGGCAAGACGAGTTTTTGCGAGTGAGTTGCGCGAGTGCCGCTATCAGTTTAGAGAGGGAGACGATGATAAAAGCCCCACCTTTGTCTTGCTTCCGACGGGTGAGCGTTGCAATCGCGTTTTTCTGGTCGGTACTCTAACCGAAAAGCAAAAGCAAGGTGAGCAAAACATTTTCTATCGTGGCCGTGTGGTAGATCCAACAGGAACATTCTTTGTGATGGCAGGTAGTTACCAACCTGAAGCAATGCAACAACTAGCAAAGATTGAAACACCAGCATTTGTTGCAGTAGTTGGAAAACCCAATCTTTACCAAACGCAAGATGGTGCTTTTCTTATTTCTGTTCGAGTCGAATCAATTACGGTTGTTGATCGTGAGACTAGAGATCTTTGGGTATTAGATACTGCAAAAGCAACTCTCGATAGGATTGATGTATTTGCAATTGGAACTTCAACTGATGTTGCACGAGTAAAAGAACACTATCCAACACTTGATCCATTGATATTCCGGAAAACTGTTTACGAAGCCCTTGCCCAAATTAAGATATAACTTTCTCCTTTTTTCAATCCTGGTTGTCAGGGATAACTTTTTCGTTTCTAATGTTCATAACTTTTCGAATGTTTATCGAGTTGAAAGAGTTGAGTGCGTTCATCAAAAATGTTGATACAAAAAGCGCTCAAGGATGAGGCAAAAAAACTAGGGTTAAAGATAGGACATGCCCAACAAAGATGAGTATTGCAAAGAGGTTACCTGAAGAAATCCTAAAAAAGCTTTAGAAAAAGTAAGAATGGCCCACTTTATTAGTAGTGATGTGATTTCCACTGCTCAATTACTTCTTGACCCTCGATGAAAACAAGCCCGTGTTTTCGGGCATAATCCTGTGCATCAGCTTTTGACAGAGCATAACCACTATCGTCATCAAGCATCTCGCATATAGTGATAGCAGGTGTGATTTTCGCCATTTCTGCAAGAGCAACTGATAGTTCGGTTTGTCCTCGTCTTTGATCGAGAAGTCTATCTGCTGCCCGAAGGATTGCCATGTGTCCTGGTGTTCTAAATTGCGTCGCAAAGTTGGCACCACCTCCGTTGAGAGATTTTCTAACCTGTTCTGCAATTTCATTAACAGTATGTGCCCTATCCCGGTCGGTTATGCCAGTGAATGTGGATTTGTGGTTTACCCACAGAGAGAAAGAGGAGTGGTTCTTCCGATCATAAGGAATTTCCCCTTCTTTTTCAGCAACGTTTGTACTAGCAAGAACATCACGAGCAAATGGAAGACCAAGATGTTGTGCTGCGAATGGGTGAATTGCAGTACAAATTAACCCACCTCCATCTTTTCGCATCTGCATGATATGACGAGGGGTAACTGCATCAGCTCTTATGGCAAAATCGGTTTCTCGCTCGCGGTCATCAAAATCGTAAAGTAAGATGAATTTGCCTTCCTGTAATGCAGTCAATGCGTCATTAATCATGTGATACCTCCACATTTACCATATCATTCTCTTTCAATCCCAATGATTCACGGAGCCCTACTTCTGCAATAACCTCAATAATATCTTCTGGATAGTGCGTCCGTCCTGGGACTACTATCCCACAAGGAATATCCCCAATCCGACACGGCAGACATCGGACATCACCAAACGTTCTTCCGTCAGCAACAAACCCATGAATAGGGATCCATTCCACAGTCTCAATCTTTTTTCGGATTGAGATGCTTGGGGTTGCAAGCTTAATATTTAGTGTTCCAGCGTATGGTTCAAAACCTAGGTGTTGAAGGAATTGTTTACGGTATGGTTGAAGGCTCATGTAGTACCGCCCTTCACCAATTCCGTTAATCACTGTTCCTGATAGGACATAATGTGCTCCATTGTGGGAAAAGAGTCGACAATAATCTGCATACTCCTTTCGAAGCTCGTACTCACCCTGTTGTGTTAGGGTTATATATTGACCGTCTGGGCTTATGGATCGGGTAATGAAAACCTGCGATTCAAGTGCTTTTAAACGCCGAGATGCCGTCTGAGGGCTGGTGTGCAACGTTTCAGCAATCAGCTGGGATGAAACAAAGACCGGACCTTTACATCCACCCATAAGTGCAATTGCCTTGAGACATTCAAGTTCTTCTGCCGCCACAAGCATGCTTATCAAAATTGGGATGCTTATTATTTATGGATTACTATCCGCACCAATTCGTTTGGTGTCGAACCAATGTTCGTTAATTATTTAACAGGCTGAGTCTTTGTTATAGAGCATGAAATCCGGTATGCGTAATCATCTTGCTGAGAAAATGGCAGGTGAGATCACGCTATCGGATTCACCAGGGTTTGCACTAAAAAAATGGCGTACGAGCTTTGAAATTGCACCTGGCATTCTCTCGGAACACTTAGGTGTCTCACCATCTGTGATTAGCGATTATGAGAGTGGACGGAGAAAAAGCCCCGGCACTGCTATCGTTGGTAAGATTGTAGAATCCATCCTTTCTATCGATGAAGCTAATGGAGGCCGACACATTCAACAATTCGCATCCATGTTGTATACTGGGATGGATGACGATGTCATCTATGCCATGCATGAGTATGCAACACCTATCCCACTCCAGCGTTTTGCTGATGTGATTGGATGTTCACTCCTTTGTGGATCTATTGACCAGATAATTTTTGGTTACACCGTAGTAAATAGCCTGAACGCAATTCTCCAGCTCTCATCGAATGAGTTTAATCGTATCTATGGATGGAGCACCGAACGTTCTCTGATTTTTACGAATGTATCCACTGGAAAATCCCCGATGGTAGCGATCAGAGTTACGCCATTTAAACCACGATGTGTTGTACTGCAGGGTATTGAGCCAGCAAATGTACACCCGATAGTCCCAAAGATGGCAGAACGAGATCGGATTACTGTCCTGTGTACTAATATGGAGATTAAGAACATCGTTGATGTATTGAGGGAACAGGAATGGTAGGAATAATTACATACGGTGTGTATATTCCCAGATATCGAATTAAAGTCGAGGAAATCGCACGAGTCTGGGGAGCAAACGCTAAAGATATTTCCGGTGGGCTAGGGGTCTTTGAAAAGTCTGTTCCGGACATGGATGAGGATACGGCAACCATTGCTGTTGAAGCAGCTCGAAACGCCCTCGCCAGACGAATGGTCGATCCAGAAGATATTGGTGCAGTTTATGTGGGGAGTGAGTCGCATCCCTATGCTGTAAAGCCAACTGCTTGTACTGTTGGTGAAGCAATTGGCGCAACGCCAAATATGACCGCTGCTGATTATGAATTTGCTTGTAAAGCAGGAACTGCTGGAATCCAGACTTGTATGGGGCTAGTAAAAAGCAAAATGATCACATACGGTCTTGCTGTTGGTTCTGATGTTGCGCAAGGTGCGCCTAGCGATGCACTTGAATACACCGCTGCAGCTGGTGGAGCTGCATATCTGATTGGTAGAGATAACCCCATTGCCACAATCCACCATACCTGTTCATTTACTACAGATACTCCAGACTTTTGGCGACGTGAAGGGCAAGACTACCCCCGTCATGGCGGTCGTTTTACCGGTGATCCAGGTTATTTTAAACATGTTGAGGGGGCGACACACTTACTTTTTAACCAGCTCGGTAAGAGTGCAAAAGATTACGAATATGCAGTTTTCCACCAACCTAACGCCAAATTCCCTCAAAAAGTGGCAAAGGAACTCGGGTTCAAACCGGAACAGATTAAGCCCGGCCTCGTGGTGCCATGGTTAGGTAATACCTATTCTGGTTCTTCCCCTATTGGACTTGCAGCGACACTCGACATCGCAAAACCGGGAGATAGAATTTTTGTCGCCTCATTCGGATCCGGTGCAGGAAGTGACGCATTTGATATTGAAGTAACTGACGTAATAGATTCCGAGACATTCCAGCGTAACGCTGCACCATCTGTCGAACAATCACTGAAAAATCCAATCTATCTCGATTACGCACAGTATGCAAGACATAAAGGTAAAATTGTGATGCAATCATGAGAGATGTTGCTGTTATCGGAATCGGATGCACCACGTTTGGTGAGAAGTGGGAGAGTTCCTTCCGCGACCTTTTCGTAGAAGCTGGTGCGCTTGCACTTGAAGATGCACAGTTGGCAGGAGAAAAGATTGACGCGATGTATGTGGGGAATATGAGTGCCGGTAGATTCGTTGAGCAGGAACACATCGGTGCGCTCATTGCTGATTATGCTGGACTTGCTACCCACCACATCCCATCTACACGTGTTGAGGCCGCGTGTGCTTCTGGGGGCCTTGCATTTCGCCAAGCAGTAATAGCAGTGGCCAGTGGAATGGAAGATATTGTTGTTGCCGCCGGTGTGGAAAAGATGACAGATGTAGAACCCGGTGCTAGCACGGACACATTAACTGGCGCCGCGGATCGCGAATGGGAAGGGTTTGTTGGAGCGACGTTTCCGGGCCTCTATGCGATGATTGCTAACGATTACATGCATCGCTATCCATTAACTCGTGAACAACTCGCTCAGGTTGCGGTAAAGAATCATTTTAATGGGGCTCGAAACCCAATAGCCCAATTCCAGCAAGAGATCAGTGTCGATACTGTGCTTAAATCCACACTCGTTGCAGATCCACTTCGCCTTTTTGACTGTTCACCGATTACTGATGGTGCTGCTGCAGTTATCGTAGCACCATTCGAACGTGCTCGAGAATTCACGGATACGCCGATCAAGGTACTTGCAAGTGCACAAGCAAGTGACACAATCACGCTTCATGATAGAAGAGATATATCTACACTTGATGCGACAGTTATTGCAGGAAAAAGGGCATTAAAAATTGCTCGATGCATACATAAGGATATTGACCTTGTTGAAGTTCATGACTGTTTTTCAATAGCTGAGATTTGTGCAATCGAGGACCTCGGATTTTGCAAAAAGGGCGAGGCAGGTAAACTCACGTCAGACGGAATTACTGCATTGAACGGAGATTTACCAGTAAACACAAGTGGTGGACTCAAAGCTTGCGGTCATCCTGTTGGAGCAACAGGAATTAAGCAGGTATACGAAATCGTTCAACAACTCCGTGGTGAAGCAGATCGAAGGCAAATCGATGGTGCGGAAATTGGTATGACACATAATGTTGGTGGAACTGGTGCAACCGTTGCTGTCCACATTTTTGGGAGGATTTAATATGACCGTAGCAAGGTTCTGGCGTAAGATTCCCCAGCGGTACAACATGATTGGTACAAAGTGTCAAACTTGTGGACGACACTTTTTTCCTCCGAGAACATTCTGCCCGGACTGCCGTAGAACCGGAAAAATTGTCGATCATAAGTTCAGAGGAATGGGCACAATTGTAACTTACACAGTAATACACACGGCAAATGAACAGTTTGAGGCATTCACTCCATACGTTCTTGCGATTGTCCAACTCGACGAAGGGCCGCGGATGACTACACAAATTGTCTGTCGTCCAGATGAAGTGAAAATCGGAATGCGCGTAAAGAGTGCGTTCCGCCGTATCGCAACTGATGGGGAGAGCGGGATAATACATTACGGCACAAAATTCGTTCCGATTAATCAAACCTAGTTACTCTTTTTTTCTAATATCATACACCGTGTGCCATTGCGTTGGAGAATATGAACGGATAAATCGTTCAGTAACAATTTCTCCACCTAATTCAATGATTCGATCTTGGTGTTCGTTTTCCTTTGAAATAAGTGCATAGAAATGAATCGAACCACCTTTACGTGTGAAATTAAAACCAATCGGCAAGAAGGTCAATCCATTTATTGGAAAGTTCATGATAACTCTATCGAATTTCCAAGGGATTATGTCAGCAAGTTTTTTTGCATCGGCGAGAATTGCCATTACATTACGAGTTCGATTCTGAAGAATATTCTCTAGCATGAGGCTGACAGCATTTGGGTTAATATCAGATGCTACGACAATCATTGCACGATCTGCCAGTGAAATTGCAAAGGGACCGACACCGGCAAACAGATCAAGTACCCTTTCATCTTTTTCAACGAGGGATACGATACGTTGACGTTCGGTTGCAAGCCGAGCAGAGAAATAAGCTGTGGACAGATCGATGGTAAATCGATGTCCATACTCTATGTATTGGGTTCTTGTTGTTGGAGTACCTGCTAAAACCTCAAAAGTACGCGTCCGGTATTGACCACCGATTTCGCTTGTTGGGAAAAGCACCGTGTGTAGTGAGGGGCGTGAGGTAAGGATCCTTTTCGCACCATCCACATCATGTTCTTGCATCACCGCAATCCCGCCGATTAACTCATGCCTCGGCAGATCGAGCCTCTCAGAATTTGGATCGAATTGACACCGCTCCGCACGCTCGCGCCAATCTGTAATAGGGAATAAGATTGTTTCACCCTCGTGCTTTGGTTTCAATGTTCGGTCGAGCACACCCTCATTGATGAGCATTTGACGTACCTTCTCACCATTTTTTAACGGTATACGAAGGCACCATTGATCAACCCTTTCCAGATCACTAACCATCATGTAGCTATACGTGCTACCATTATTCATGGCTGATGATGGCGGGCGCCAATCCTCAAGCGGAGGCAACAAACCTGGGTATAGTAAGGACAGGGATGAAGCAATTCATAAACGACTCAAAGAAGGGACGTTAAAACTCTATGAGCTTGAGAAGGAGCTTTCGCCGTTAGATGCAATCCGAATCCGACGTGAATTTATCGAATACGAGACCGGAACCAAACTGGAAAATCTCGGTATCTTTTCCATTGATATCGACCGAGTCGTTAAACGGAACTGCGAGAATATGATCGGGACCGTGCAGGTGCCAGTAGGTATTGCTGGTCCGTTAATGGTAAATGGAGAATATGCCCACGGGAGTTATTACCTCCCACTTGCAACAACCGAAGGGGCACTCGTTGCCTCGGTAAATCGTGGCTGTAGCGCGATTACCCAAGCTGGTGGTGCTGAAGTGCGCATCCTCAAAGAGGGCATGACAAGAGCTCCCGTATTTGCGGCAAGAAGTATCGCTCATGCAAAGCAGACAGTCGATTGGGTAAGTGGCCATTTAGATGATCTACGAGCAGCAGCAGATAGCACTACATCGCATGGAAAACTCATTGACATCATGCCATTCATTGCTGGTACAAGTGTCTTTTTCCGAATAAATTTTGATACTAAGGATGCGATGGGGATGAACATGGTAACCATCGCGAGTGCTAAGGTTGCTGAAATTATCGCTCAAGGTACTGGAGCCCGTCTTGTAGCCTTGAGTGGAAATATGTGCACTGATAAAAAACCCGCGGCAATTAATGGGATACTAGGCAGAGGAAGAAGTGTTGTTGCAGGAATCGCGTTATCACATGACCTCATCTCTCAAGTTTTCAAAACTGACGCCCCAACACTCTTTGATGTGAATTATCGGAAAAATCTCATAGGATCAGCCCGAGCAGGTGCGATGGGATTTAACGCACATGCAGCGAATGTTGTCGCGGCCATGTTTATTGCCTGTGGACAGGATGCTGCACATGCAATAGATGGAAGCACCTGTTTAACAACAGTTGACCCTACTCCAACAGGTGTTTACGTCTCTGTGACCTTGCCCTCACTTCCCGTTGGTACGGTAGGAGGCGGAACCAGCATCGATACGCAACAGGAATGTCTCAAGCTGCTTGGTGTTGCTGGTGGCGGAACACCGCCTGGCACTAATGCAAAAAAACTCGCTGAAATCATTGCATGTGGTGTTCTCGCAGGGGAACTATCTTTATTAGGTGCACTTGCAGCGCAACACCTTGCGCATGCTCATCAGAAACTTGGACGTGGTTAAAACCGGAACCATTTCATCATTACAACTGCATCTTCACCATTAGAATAATAGTGTTCGAACTGGAGTACTTCGCGGTAGCCAAGCCGTTGGTAGAATTTTCGTGCATTGGTATTTGAAACCCTAACTTCAAGTTGGAGTCCGCTTGCTAACTCCAAAGCAAATTGATGCTCGATACGGTTGACTAGGTGTCTCCCGATACCGCGGTACTGGTATGGTGCTGTAACACCGAGGTTACAGAGATGCCCATAAATGTTTTCACCTGTATCCTCAAGACCACCCACAACAAAACCTACCACTTTGGCATCACAAACTGCAACAAAATACGTTGTTGAAAAATAAGTGAGCGCATCTAAAAAAACGGATTGCTCCCATGGATCGATGAAGAGCTCTTTTTCAACGATAACAATAGAGGGTACATCGAGAGGTGTTGCCCGGCGGATGTGCGCTGGTTGGTATGAAATGATTTCGCCAGGACGGATCATAGGCCCTTGGTCCTCCAGTATAATAAGTATCTCTTGTTAGTGTTGATGATAAGATATTGTTTGTGCCTATTTTGGGGATTTCAACCGCAAAAAATCAACATATAAGAAGTGAGCCTATTATGTATTTGCATCCAAATATGAGAACACAATATTATCGAAATCGGTGTGGTAATCCTTCATGGTAAAGATTTATCGTTTTGCTGCAGTACGTCCTGAGCGAAGTACCGCCAAAACAATAGCTGCAGTCCCTTATGATGTTGTTACTGCAGATGAAGTGCGAACGATCATCACAAAGAATCCACGAAGTTTTTTGAGGGTCAGCCGTTCAGATGCCGAACTCCCAAACATTCCTTCAAATGATGACAGGGTTTATCAGAGGGCACGAGATAATTTCCTTCAACTGCTCAAAGATCGATGCATGCACAAAGATCCCGCAACGGGAATGTACATTTATCGAGTGATACAAAATGATGAAATTTTTGTGGGTCTCTGTTGCTGCCTTGACGTTAACGATTATCGGACCAATCATATACGGAAACATGAGCAAACTCAATATGACAAAGAAGACGATAGAACTCGTCATATCGAGATTACAAAAACCCATAATGGACCAGTTGTGCTACTGTATCGCGATACAGATGGGATCTTTTCTTTCATCGAATCTCTTATTCCAACGAATTTGGTTCCTGATTTAGAAGTGAAAACTGATAGTAGTGCAGTGCATCAGATATTTCGAATCTCTGAACAACAAACTCTAAAAAATCTAGAGATTCTCTTTGACCAAGTTCCCTCACTTTATATTGCAGATGGACATCATCGAGCAAAATCGGCTGTTAACGTAGCAGACAAGTGCAGCAGTAAAAATTGTAGTGATGAAATCAACAGATTTATGGGGGTAATCTTCCCCCATAATAGAGTTAAAATCCACGGATATAGCCGATTACTTACTGATTTTGGTACATATACAAAAGATACATTTCTTGAACAGTTGCAGCGCTATTTTGATGTAAAACCTTATGGCCCTATTGATAGTAGCATACTTATCATACCACCAAAAATCGCCAATCCCTCCAGATACCATGTCCTGCATATGTATCTTAGTGGACAGTGGTACGAGTGCACACGACCTATAGAGCAAGGTACCACATTTATCGAGGAATTGGATGTCGCAATGCTCCAGCGGCATGTGTTGGAGAGTATACTTGGCATAACTGATCCTAGAAGAGATCCCCGTCTCCAATACTTTGGCGGTGCACGCCCAATCAATGATGTTGCTCATCTTGTTGATAATGGAAAATATGTCCTTGCGTTCACTATACAACCCATGGAGGTTGATACAGTCCTCAGAATTGCCGATGCAAATGGGGTTATGCCACCAAAATCCACGTGGTTTGAACCTAAACTCTTGAGTGGGTTGCTCGTGCATTCCTTTGAGTAGCCCTAGCAGTATCTTTTTCCTCCCTGCTTCCGATGTTTATTAGTATGATTACTATAGCACTTCCCAAAGGGAGCCTTGAAGCCCAAACTTTGCAGCTCTTTAGGGAGGCCGACCTTGAGGTGAAGCGGACAGATCGCGATTATAATCCAAGAATAGATGACCCACGATTTGGTAAAGTAAAGATTCTACGTCCGCAGGAAATACCCACATATGTTGAAAAGGGTTATTTTGACATAGGGATCTCCGGTCTAGATTGGGTAAAAGAAACCGGATCAGATGTCGTAGAAATCGCAAATCTAACATATAGTAAAACGGGTGAAGGAAATGTTCGCATCGTTGTAGCGGTTCACCAGGATGAAAAGATTGAGACCGCTTCCCAAATTCGTCCAAACAGTAAAGTAACAACTGAATATCCCAATCTTACAAAGGCATATTTTTCCAAAATTGGAATTCCGGTTCAATTCTTCCATTCATTTGGTGCATCGGAGGCAAAAGTGCCAGATCTTATGGATGTCGTTGTTGACCTCACAGAAACAGGCACAACATTGCGTAGAAATGGTCTAAAGATCATCGACCAAATTATGGAGTCATATACGGTTATCATTTCCAACAAAACAAGCTGGACAAATCCTCAAAAAAGGAGAGAGATTGAAGAAATTAAAACCCTTTTAATCGGTGTTATTGATGCACGACATAAAGTACTATTATCCATGAATGTCCCGTCCCAATCGATGGAACAGGTTATTGCCTTGCTACCAGCAATGAAGAAACCGACAGTGAGTCGTTTGCATGGTATTGATTTCTATAGTATCCAAACAGTAGTTCCAAAAAGTGCCGTGAACCAGTTAATTCCTAGGCTAAAAGCGTGCGGTGCAGAAGATATCCTTGAGATCCCAATTACCAAAATTGTTCCCTAATTTAACAAACATATATTTTTTGTTTTTTTATCCAATCATATATTGCATTAAAATAAATATCAATCAAATTGGCTCGCGAATTAACTGGATTCGTGGTTATTTAACCAATATTTATATCTCATTTCCCACCCATTCACATTTAAGGTAGATTATGCGAAAGGCCAATATCATCATAACACTTCTGGCTCTTGTGATAATTTTGGTAATAGTCATTTATTTTACCGGAATCCCTTCTCTTTTTAATTTTTATCCCACTCAACAAAATTCAAAAAACATTAACCTAGGTCTTCAGCCGTTGCCTGAAGCTGGTCTAATCCGACCTATTGCATTTGAAGAGGCGGTGAATCAACTTTCAACATTTCTTTTAGAGAACAAAGGGATCTCATCAAATTATTCAATCTACTACATCCGTGGAACAAATCTCGAAAATGATGGACGAGCGTTAAAATGGATGTTTGGTATCACATACGAAAACCAGAGTGCCATGATGTATTATGATCAAGCTGGTTGGCAATCGATTCTGTGGCAGGGAGGTTTGCCAGAAAAGGAAATAGTTATTGGTTCGATTCTCTCTCCAAGCGAAATTATACAGAAAAATATAGGGATAATCTTTGGATCAAACCCAAGCCAAAATAATCGCATAGAGCGGTTAGAATTGAATAATGGAATTTATACTCTAACTGTGTATCGACAAGATATGAAACAGATCTTCTCATTCGATGCAGTTTCTGGAGTGTTGATTCCGTAGCATGCTCGATGATCAAGGAAACTTATCAATTGACTTTCTCGCAGGCATGACTATTTTCATGATCGCGTTGATTTGGATTTCCACAATGGTGCCTGGACTGCTAATCACTTTACAAGGAAAAACTATCGATTATGATGCGGTCGCATATCGTACTGGTGCTATTCTTGTTGAAGATCCCGGGTGGCCTGCCAGTCCTCCATGGGACAATTTGAATGACTTGCAAAAGGGCGATATCCAACGGTTTGGACTTTCTATTACTAAAGATACCCCGAACGTTCTTTCATTACATAAGATAAATCGATTCTTTTGTAGTACTGCATTTTCTTACCCTTCTGATTACCAGAGTAGATTGATTTTCAGCAATTTCCAGTACTTATTTAATATTTCCTTATCAACGTTTGATAGGACAATTAACGAATCACTCGGTGATGTCAAACCAGATGGATATGGTCATATCAGGCGGTACATAAAGATCAAATATCCAAGCAACACAACGATACTTGCACCTAATTATCTAAATTCTGGAGTTTCTGGGGGTCTTTCTGATAATACAACAACTCATGTCTTTTCTGTTCAACTCAACTGCACGCAACTAATTTGGGATGAAACAAATGTTGCGTATCAAATCAATCCCCTTACTGAGCAAATCATGGTAAATATTTCCAATCTGAATAATGCCTGTATATTTAATCCCTGTCCCCCCAATTTGATCTCATTAAGTTCTATCAAAATTTACAGGCAAAACCCCTCACAACCATTTGGCCAAGTCCGCGAATATCTAAGCTCTGATCCACAATTTAATGTTTATATTGATGGGAGCAACACCCCACTACCAGCATTAGACCCTCCGTCAGTGAATGTGAATAATAATGTATCGGTCATATTCTCACCAGGATTCTTTTTTGGTATGGCAAGTGACAGCAGTCAGATGTACGTAAATTATACTTTTACTCTGGCAAACCCTGATAACTTCTTCAACAACACATTCACCACCCCATACCACTATGACTATAATCCAGTCCGGGTCACACAGCCTTTATTAAAGGAAGGGGTTCTGGAGGTTGCTGTATGGTAAATTCTGATGGTCAGCTCTTTACCATTGAAGGGATTTCTGCTGGATTGATCATGCTGTTAACCGCTTATATCGTTGTTAACACAACATCAATTTATACGCCGGGGGATACCCACATCAGTGATATGCAATTAGAACAGTTAGGTAGCGATGCCTTAAGATTGATGAATACTCCCAATACTTCAGCAACCTCTGCCGAGAGTTCGCTCCAAAAAATAATAATAAATAATGATACCGCTCAATTCAGTAATACATTTCTATGGTTTTGTAACAGCACCACATCTGGAACAAATGACAACCTCCAATTCACAGCAGATCTCTATTATCGAGATAAAAATACAAATTCGGTTAATAAAATTCACCTTACCCAAACCCGAAATTTGATTGGTGGAGAGCATCCGGTTAGGGTAACGGAATGGGTTCATCTAAATAGTAATGGACAAGTTCCTGTCAATAATCGGGAGCAAGCAGTTCTTGTGGAGGTACTCCTTTGGCGCGATTAAATGATGATGCTCAGTGGATTGTACTTATGGGCTTTATCGTAAGTTTTGCTCTTTTCTTTTTAGCAATTGTTGTCAATCAGTCAACTGTTGTAGGTCAGACAACAGCAGAAGGTGTAATTGAGTTCCCTAAGAATGATATCATTGATGTCCGGAATGAAATTTTATTCTCCTCTGGAATAGTTAATCCCACTAACCTTACAGATGTCAAAAATGATATTTCTTCCATTGGTTTGGCTAGAAAAATGGCAATTATTTCATTTAATGCTACTCCGGCACCACCGGGATCGAGCTATAAAAATGTCATTCTCATTCACTATAATAACGGGGTGACTGCTTATAATGAAACGGCTAATTATTAATCGAAAAAATGATTCGGGCGTTGCAAATCTAATCGAATACGTAATGATAAGTGGTGTCCTCATGTTTCTTTTAGTCGTAATGATGCTGATGGTGAACGCCAATATCATGGAAGGTCCAAGCAATCAACTAAGATATACAGCTTTTACAGATATCGGCAATGGTATCAGTACTAGAATTGTTGATTTGTATGTCATTGCACCCTATAACGGGACCATTTCAACTTATATTAATCTGCCAGAAGACGTGGCAGGAGATAACTATTTTGTCGAAATCGGTCAAGGAGCCAATGCCTCCTACCAGAGTGTTTCGGTGTATGGGGGGACTGTTAATAGTATAATATCGCTTTCCGGTATCGGGGAAACACGCGGAGTCATTGGGAACACTACTGGTAGGGGATTGAAGAAAATAAGCTATGATTCAGGAGGTTTCTGATGCGTGGGTACGAAAATAATAAAAAATATGAGTCTGGTGTATCTGAATCAATTGGTTTTATGTTAATATTTACTATGGTTATCGTCGGTATAGGGCTCGTCACACTCTATGGCTATCCAATTCTTGCGAAACAGCAAGTAAGTACTGATATACAGATAATGGAAAAGAATATGATCGTTTTACAAAACGACATAAAGAGCATTAGCTACAAAAGTGTTCCTTACAAAGAAACCTCTCTTAAAGTTGGCGGAGGCTCACTTACTGTACGAAATGCGTCTTTTAATACCACTCCATCATTCAAAATATGGGATAATAATAATATTTTTAATACTTCTTTCAACCCTGGACAACTTCACTACGAATCTGTTAATGCCCAGACAGTTATTGATATTGAAAATGGTGCAGTGGTCACACGAACATATTTTGACGCAGGTTCAGTAATGCTAGCTTCCCCCAGATGGTTCAGCGATTATGATCCAGTTACGTCAAATACGGCAACTGTCATTTACTTTATCGGTATGAATTCAACAAATACGATGGTAGATACAAGTGTTGGCACTGTTCGCATGCAACTAGCAATAACTAACTTCACGCAAGTCTCTTTACCAATGGGAGACACTGTTTTCGTTCAGTATATACCAAATCCAGCCAACGATTTCTCTCAAGCATGGCGTGGTTATATTGTAAATTCTCTCGGGTGGACCGAAACACCTCCTAACAGCGGTATCTATCAATTACCTCCTTCGAATACACTCGTTGTTGAAAGTTATGATATAATGGTTAAAGGATTATAAAATAATATATTTTTTATTTAATTGATTAAAGATAATTATTTCTTCGAAGCCATTCAACCTGTGGACCAGTATATCGATAGATTATGTCACATTTTTCATCCTGAAAGTTCCATGGGATGATAATCAGAATATCTCCTTCACGAATCCAGACTTTTTTCTTAATTTTTCCTTTAATCCGTCCCATGCGGGTTACGCCATCAAAACACCGAACGCGAATATGATTCGCACCCATCATCAGTTCAGCACAGCCAAACATTTCGCGGTTGCGTTTCTGAGGAAGTTTTACGCGGACTATTTCTCCAGTAGATTCCGATCTTTCTTCATCGTTGAAGGAGTTTTTATCTGTCAGTACAACCTCTCCTTTTCACTAATGTAGGGTTTTGTCACTGAGTGCTCAATTTTTGGTGTCAAACGAAATATAGCTATTCCCTCAATTTTACTGATTTTGGATAATATTTCCTTTTAAATTCACATAATTCATTTCTTTTTAATTAATCTCTGGACATATTCATTGGCTAAAATAGAAGATGAGACAGGAATTCCTGAACCGGATATCACATATGATGGGTGGCATTTTGCAAGATAACTATAACCCCAAAAGATAATGCGAGGGGAGGGATTTGAACCCGCGAACCACTGCTGGAACAGATCTTGAGTCTGCCTCTTTTGACCAGGCTTAGATACCCTCGCTCAGATTAAGTTTGGTGCAGGATAGTAAAAGCCTTTGAGTTTTTAAAGTCATATCCCAAATTTCAGGATTGAATCTTGAATCAATTATTATTACTTGTGTTCGGTTATCACTGATTTTGAAGGAATTATTAAGCGGACGTTTTATAGGATTTATAGGATTGAAAACAGTCATGAAAATCGCAATTTAGAAAATACAACACATATTTTACATGAAATCAGCAAGGCCTAACTGCTGTTGTTTTTCTATTCCAAACGTCGATGTAATTGCAAGATCAAGCATTTCAACTCGCTGACGAGTATATTCGGAGACACGATATTTTGTACAGAGTGTCTTTGACATTGCTAGGTATTTTTTTACTGATCCTTCATGTACTGTGGGAACGATATTACCGTTGCACGTACCTTTTCCCCTAAATTTTGTGCATTTACCAGCGAGTGGCATTCTCCGATAAATCGTATTGCATTTAGTACATCGGAATTTTTGCTTTGTGAAGGCGGTTAGATTTCCTGTAAGATCCCGGATGAAGTGAGTGTTTAGTACACGTTCAGCAACATCATCAGCGTCCACAGCTCGGATTTTCTCTGCTAAAGATAACTCAGCTTCAAGTTTCTCGAGCATAGTTTTCAATTGTGTGTAAGTTGACTCAAGAGGACCGGCGGAAATGTCCATAGTGTCATGAGTGAAGAAAAAACCCTCGAATTGTCTTAAAGTACCAAGTCTTTGTTCAACGCGATCTATCAGAGGTTCAATTTCTTTGGGTTTTGTGTACCCTAAAGACGCAAGGTAGAGTTCCAATGGATAATGAGAGCAAACATCTACATTCAGACTTTCCTTGTCAATTTCGGAGGGATCAATTCGACTTGTTAATACAAGGGGTGCATCCATAGAACCCCCGCGGGATTCGGGTAAGAACGACTGAGAAAAGTTCAAAAGCCCATCAAGAAGGAGCATAATGCAATCCTCATCACCATCGCATTGCCCCGTAAAGATTCCATTTGCGACTAATGTATGATCATCAGCAACAGATAAACTGTAAACCCTATCTTCAAGAGCTGGAATTGTTTCTGTTGTTTTAATCCGATCGTTGAACAAATTTCCGCCATCAAAAACTGGTACGGCGTCACCTGTTTTCAATTCAACCGCTTTAATTTTGCGAAGATAACTCGTTTCCCAAAGTAGCATTGAATGGTCGGGGGTGACAATAATTTCCTTTCCTCTTGTTGTTACAAACCTTAGTAATGTTGATGGAGATCGATGGATTGAAACTGATGTTATTCGCTTGAGATGAAGAATTCCATTCGAGTCAATTGATCGAGTGTAATATGATTGAGTCGGATCAGAGTAGTAAGTTCCCAGTCTGTCAATACCGGGTTTACTCAAATCAAAGTTTTCTAATACGAATTTACGGATTAGTGTCTTAATCCACTTTTTTCCATCATATATTTCGATTTCAGTATCTCCATAAAAACAGTTCCGACGTTTAGCTGCATGGAAAAACGGATGAGCATAGCCAACATTTGCTTTGGTAAAACCAATAAGCCGTGCGAGAACTCCAGCGCTAGTGTGAGGAGCAAGTCCGATTACAAGATGCCCGATCAAATCGTCACGAGTTGTCACTTTATAAAACGCGGGAAGCTCATAAAATTTGACAAGTAGGTCATCGATAAATTGTGTAACCTTGACCATATATTCCGCACAGGAATCTGAGATTAGGATATCTTGAGGGCGTAGTTCGATGATCTGTGATTGCTCGATAAGATCCCTACCGTAGATATCCTTTTCATATCCAAGATGACGTAACATCTCAATGTTTACACCGATCTCAGCAGGACGGATATGGGTAAGTGGTAAATCAATCATATCAAACCGCGTTGTTCCATCTTTAAAGACAAAGATCTCTTTTTGGGCCCGAAGGATCCCCTTTTCAAGTGCTTCTACCGTTTTTTCATGAGAAATTACTCCTTTGACGCCCTTTAAAAGGGCAATACTGTCGGGTTTCAATCCCAACCGATTAATTGCCTTGATATATTCATCCTTTACATTGACCGTCATTCGCTGCTGACAAGTCGTCTGAACATGACATCCTGGACATCGTTCGTTATCGGTTTCCCGTTTACATTTCGGACAAATAAAGAGAGAATACGTGTGACTTTTACAATGTTCGCATTGGTTTTTAAAAGTCACCACACCACACACCGGACACCTCCTCCTTCCTACATCGATTTCGATAAATCCCCCTTCCTTTTGAATATCAATCCCAACAAAGTCAAAATCGGATTCAGATGTGTGATTGGCAGCTTCTTGGAAAGAACGTCTAGATCCCCCCGATTCCCCCAGCGGAAACAGAACATGTGGAGGGGGGTTCATCTTTCTTGGTTTTGATTTGCCGGGTCTTCCCATACGCCCACCAATTCGGGTTCCCGCTCTAGATCGCATCGCGAATCCACTCAAATACGTAACAAACGCAAGAGCATCAACAGCATCTACAGAATCCCAAACAGCCTTTTTTTTGAGATTATCATCAAGCCCGAGACATGCCGTAAAAATGCGATAGTATGTTATTCGGATACTCCCTTCACGCACTTGATGAGGGATTAGGATCTCTTCAAGCAGCGTTTTTATTTTGATTTCGTTGGGGAGCACTAGCTGTCCTTCTATATATCTTCCCTCTTTTGAGACAATTTCAGCAAGCCACCGAATTTGATCACAAGTGAGATCGTCCCAAAAGTAGGTATAATCGGGATGTAAAAACACTCCGTCACCACAAAATGAAATTGCTTCGATTTCGTCTTTCGGTCGTCGTTGCCCACCCTCCAAAAGCCACCATTCTTCACAATAGGCAGGAGGCACGAGAATGTGGTTGTTCTCTAAAAATTCACCATATGAAATAAGTATTTCGCCGACATCAAGCACTCGTTCGATATCTGGACCGCTTTGTACTGCTGTTGCTTCATCATCGATGCGCAGCACATCTCCATTTTTTAGACGAACGGTCGGGCCTTGAATTGAATCGACTGGAGCTATTCCACACGCTTTTCCAGGGCGTTCGATTTTCATCTGTGTGCCGACAGCAAGAAAATTACCGAGTATGTGCATTGTAGCAGGATTGAGCCCTGCAGCGGCAAAACCGGTGTTACGTGACCGACCATATCTTAACCGGAATCCACCTTTACGCATTGGGTAAGAAAAGACAGGTCTACCACCGATAAGATCTCGGAGATACTTGTCCCTTGGTTTGATACCGCCATGCTCCTCTTCGGAATTACCTTTAGATAAAACCCCTATCAGCTGTTCTAACCACGCCCAACCATCCATTTTCATGGTGTCGACACTTTTCTGCAACTTATGGGCTTTTCCTGCGATTCCTTCCGCAAGTACGAGCGCCATACCACCCCTAACTGCATTAGTCTCAATACGTTCAAGGTTTCGATAGCCTGCAACCTCTTCCTGTTCGGTTGCTTCACCATCAATGCAGACCGGACAGTTCGTTACAATAAGCCGGATTTCATGTTCGTTTGGAAGATACTGGAGGTTCATGATGTTGTTATACTGCTGTATCTCCTCGATATAGCGTTCGACCTCAACCTGCTGTGGGATATAACGATTTATTCCTAACGCCCGCCGAACATAATCACCTACGAGTACTGATAGTGCCTGCGCTGTCCCTCCGGCGCTACGAATCGGCCCTGCATAGAAGATTTTAAGATATTCACTTCCATCATCGTTTTTCCCAATCCCGATCTTTGCAATCCCTTCAGTTGGCGCAGCGACAACACCTTCTGTCAATACCGCCATTGCTGTACGAATTGCATGATCGAGAATCTCTTCGCGATCTGTTTCCCCAAATCGTTTTTGGACAAAATCATCAGCAATTCTAAGAGCAACCTCTTCGCGGGACATCTTTTGTTCTAACTCACGAATACGAACTGCCACTCCTTTGATACCAAGAATTGCCTCAACCCTATCAGCTATATCGCTAGCGATTGGGATCTCAACCTCAGTTGACGGGTCAAGGCCACGCAACCTTGCCTCTCTCGCTATTGCAATACCCGCATCAAGTGCTGTCCGAAGCGTTTTCTCATACGCTTCCATTTCCTGCGAGAGTTGCAGCATACCGAAAAGGTAGGCACGAACAGATTTATCTGTTCGTTTCTTATTGCACTAAAAAGAACTTTTGAGAGTTTGAATTACGCGTCACATATCTTTTTTACTTATTTCTTCTTGGTTCGTATTTTTTACCATCACACCTATGCCCTCTTCTCCCATCTGCCAGAGGGTGAGCGCAGCACAGGTTTTAATGATATCATTACTGCTTTCAAGGCGCCGTGTAAGAGGTTCGATTGCCGGCTTTCCAATCCTGCAAAGAGCGAGTGAAAGAAAACCTCGCAATTCACGGTCATCTACCGCCATCGCTTCGATAACTGGTTCTACCGCCGGAACTCCAATCTCTCCCAGCGCTGCAGCGGCGTATTTCCTGAACCCCGGGTCGGAGTTCTGGCTCATCGCTGCAAGAAGCGGTACGATTGCCGGCTTCCCGATCCGTGCCAGCGCTGTGGCGATATACCATTGCAGATCGGGATATGTGGCATCCTCTAGCGCCTCGATCAAGGGGGCAACGGCACGTTCTCCATACGTTGCCACTTTTTTCACAGATTCGTGCCGTTTATCGATTGATGGGGAGCTGAATGCAGCAATCAGCGTCTTTATCCTTTCAATCGTCGTCATTCTGCCGTATATCCCCCTAGATTTTGACAATAATTGTTCTATATCGTCTCTTCTGGTTTAGGTTCATCGCCGTTCCATAACCTTTTTGCCAGCTGTTCTACAGACGGTGTCAGAATTGTATCGAGTGTCCTGGCGATGGTGCGTCGTTCCTCTTCATCCGCTTTTTCCAGCATCTGAACCAGAGGTTCAATAGCATCATTGGCGTGAAGATCCCCAAGTGCATTTATCACTTCAATGCGTACAGACCCCTCTGTATATTTTAAAAACCGGATCAGTGGCGCAATTGCAGGAGTCCCGATTGCGGCAAGCGATGCTGCCGCTTCTGCGCGGACATTTTCATATTTATCCGCAAGCGCCCAAATCAACGGTTCCACTGCATCCGGGTCCTTCACCTTTCCCAGTGCAACCGCCGCCCCCCAACGGAGGTTCCCGTCACCCTGTTGCAAAGCTTTGATCAGCGGTTCCATAGCAGGTTTCCCAATCATACCAAGTGCAAGGGCAGCGCGACTCTTGACAAACCGGTCGTCATCCGAGAGAAGCCGGATAAGCGGATCGATCGCCAGCGAATCACCAATCTCTCCAAGTGAGATCGCAGCCTTCCACCGCACATCCTCGTTTGAATGCCAGAGTGCTGAAATGAGTGGTTCCACAGCAGGTTTCCCAATTTTCCCAAGCGCTTCGGCTGCCTTCCACTGAATCCCACTGATTTCCTCCTTTTTCAATGTAGTGATCAGAGACTCCACCGCACCGGAGTCCCCCATATCCCCAAGTACCTCTGCTGCTTCATACCGGATTTCGGGGTCTCTGTTGTTCAACAGGTTGATTAGCCTCTTAATATCATGGGCGGCTTTCATTCTGGCGATACTGTTATGGGAGGAGAATACATTTTTGAGCCGATCGAATAATGATATTCCGGACCCAAGAAAAAAAAGAAAAGTAACTTGGCTCATACTGGTGGAACCACCGATCGGGGTGGGGATCATCGTTAGTACGTATCATGGGAAACGGGATAAACAGATCGCCAACACAATTAATTGATCGACACTACTGAAATCTGCTTATGCAGAACGTTTGGATTCGGCATCCGGCAGCGGGAAAGTATATATCACTCTCTGATGGATTACACACATTGAATAATTTTGAATGTTTGTGATATGGCGCACGATATTAATAAAAAAATTGAGAGACTAAAAGACGTGGCGATAGGGAGGTGCAGAGAGCGGATAGAGCAAGCTGCATGCAAGGCAAAGGAATTATTGAATAGACCAAAACCTGAAGGACCGAAAGAGGGAGACGCAAATTACCCTCAGCCTTCTGGGGTTACTTCATTTTTAAAAAAAAGGCACGGCCTGTAATACCTCTGAACTAGGGAGCAGGATATTTCACTGCTATAGGAGATTCGGGGCAGAGTCAAGATACTAAACGTCAAATCGAGGATGGTGGCGAAAGAATCTGATGCAATGCCTGCCACATTCAGTTTGTAGACTTGCTCGGTGAGCCTGACCTTAGTTTGGGTTCCTCTTCAAGTTCTAAAAGAATCGACAAATTGTACAGATCCCATCAACAAGGAAATAAAAAGAGGTTTGGAATTTCAGGAGCGCGGGTTATTCCACCCTATTCCCGATGTCCTGCCTGCACACCTTCTGCGATCATATGGCCTTTTTCCTGCGTTCGATAATCTTTTTCACCTTTTTTAACCGGAAGAGATCTTCGCGTTCCCTCTCATCGATAGTATTTTCAATATATTTTGCCTGTTTTCTCAATTCCGGGATCAACACCTGCTCCAGTGCGTTCACTCTCCTCCGTGTCATCTGGATCTCTCCACCCAGTCTTCTTAATGCAGTCTCTGTCTCTGCAAGCCCGATGATCAGATCCAGTTCCATCTCGAACTTCTCAGCCGTTTCATCGATCCTCCCGCTTACTCCGATGATGCTGTAACCCCTCTCCAAAACACTCTTTGTAACTCGCTTCTTCTCGAGGATTGGCACGGGAACCCCCATGATATTTTTTCCTTTGATATCGATTAAAAGACCCTTCTGCGTTGCAAAAGAGGCTGATTTCAGGGTTACGGAATCGTCGACACCGAGGGCTGTCAGAAGAGATCGCTGCGCTGAACTAGCTACCACCTCTAGCTCCTCTCGAGATCTAGAGACAGATTCCATGATATTGAAGAACTCCTGGATAAGTGCATCCATTTTCTCTCGGAGAAGATCTCTTCCCTGCTCAGCAAGCTTGATCTGTGCATTTTTCTTGATGAGTTCCATTCGGGTGGGGTTTACCTGCTCCATGACTCATCCTTTTTTGTAGGCCGGGTGATACTTTTTGAAATAATCGCGGTTTATCCGTTTCAATTCCTCTTCCGGAAGCATTGACATAAGTTCCCAACCAATTTCCAGCGTTCTTTCAAGGCTCCGGTTTTCATCTCCCTGCGTGATGAATTTCTTCTCGAACTCATCTGCAAATTTTAGATACTTCTTGTCCAGCTCCGTCAGCGCTTCCTCACCGACAATCGCAACCAGGCGCCGAAGATCTCTGCCGTAAGCATAGGAAGCATAGAGTTGGTCAGCTACGCCCCGGTGGTCCTCCCGCGTCTTTCCCCGGCCGATACCGAGGTTCATAAGCCGCGAGAGACAGGGAAGGACATCAATGGGGGGGTCTGCCCCTCGCCTATATAGATCCCGTGAGAGCACGATCTGCCCCTCGGTAATATACCCCGTGAGATCAGGTACCGGATGGGTAATATCGTCATCGGGCATGGTCAGGATAGGGATCTGGGTGATGGACCCCTTTTTTCCCTTGATCCTTCCGGCCCGTTCGTATATGGTTGCAAGATCCGTATACATATAACCCGGATACCCTCTCCTTCCAGGGACCTCTTCCCTTGCCGTGGATATCTCTCGTAATGCCTCACAGTAGTTGATCATGTCTGTAAGGATCACAAGGACATGGAGGTTATGAGTGAATGCAAGGTACTCTGCAACGGTGAGAGCACACCGGGGGGTAGCTATCCTCTCGATTGTCGGGTCATCGGCAAGGTTCATGAAAAAGACTACGCGTTCAAGAGCTCCGGTTCTTTCAAAATCCCTTTTGAAAAATGATGCCTCTTTATAAGTGATTCCCATGGCGACAAAGACCACAGCGAAGTTCTCCCCCTCGCCAAGCACCTTTGCCTGACGGGCGATTTGGGCGGCAAGCTTGTTTGCCGGTAGGCCTGAACCGGAAAATATCGGGAGCTTCTGACCTCGGACAAGGGTATTTAAAGCATCGATCGCTGACATTCCGGTCTGGATAAAGTCGGCAGGTTTGTCCCTTGCATACGGGTTGATTGGCATACCATTGATATCCAGACTGGTTTCCTGGATAACATCAGGACCCCCATCCCGGGGCTTCCCCACCCCGTTAAACGTCCTCCCGAGCATGTCAATGGAGACGTCCACTCTTGGAGGCTCCCCGGTGAATCTGACCCGTGTCTCCTTGTTGTCAATCCCACTGGTGCCCTCAAAGACCTGGACAACGGCAAGGTCTTTGGAGATATCAAGTACCTGACCAGTCCTTTCGTCCCCATTAGGGAGGGTGATCCGTGCGATCTCTCCGAATGAGACTCCTTTGGCGGATTGAACGAAGATCAAAGGTCCGGAGACATAGCTAATTGTCTTGCATTCTTTTGTCAGCAGGCTGGCGGTCTTCATGATTCCACCTCCAAGGTTGCAATATTTTTATTGATCACGTCGATGAGATTCTTGATGCTATTGACATCTTTCAGTTCCTTCATTCTCCCGATCTCTGTCTTTAACGGCAGTTTCAGGATCTTGCTTAAGGCAACCCCCCGGTTCATCGCTTCACTGGTCCGGTCATAGAAGGTGAGGATGACTTTGAGCATCCAGTATTGCTTGTCAAGCGGGCAGAAAGAGTCAACCTCATGGTAGGCACTCTGCTGCAGGAAATCCTCCCTGATCATCCTTGTAACCTCCAATATCGCCTTTTCGCTCTCGGGCAGAGCATCAGGACCAACCAGCTGGACAATCTCCTGCAGTTCGACCTCTTTCTGCAAGAGATACATCGTCCTGTCCCGCATCTCCTTCCAATCGACTAAACCGCTGCTCACAAACGAATCCTGGATACTGTCGAGATAAAGCGAGTAACTCTTTATCCAGTTCACGGATGGGAAATGTCTCCTGTACGCAAGGCTTGTGTCAAGTGCCCAGAAAGTTCCTGTGATCCGCAGTGTGTTCTGGGTGATAGGTTCCGAGAAATCGCCTCCGGGTGGGGACACTGCTCCGACAATCGTGATGGATCCTATCCGCCCATCAGATCCGAGGCAGGCCACTCTTCCGGCCCGCTCGTAAAACGCCGCAAGTCTCGTCGCAAGGTAAGCAGGATACCCCTCTTCTCCCGGCATCTCTTCCAACCGGCCCGAGACTTCCCGTAATGCTTCCCCCCATCGCGACGTGGAGTCTGCCATCAGGGCGACATCATATCCCATGTCCCGGTAATACTCTGCCATGGTGATTCCTGTATAGATCGAGGCCTCCCTTGCTGCCACAGGCATGTTTGAAGTATTCGCAATCAGGATCGTTCTTTGGATCAAGGGCAGCTTCGTACGGGGATCCAAAAGTTCCGGAAATTCTGTCAGAACATCGGTCATTTCATTTCCCCGTTCGCCGCATCCGATGTATACAACGATCTGCGTATCGGACCATTTTGCGAGAGTCTGTTCAGCCACCGTCTTTCCTGTTCCGAATCCGCCGGGGATCATGGCGGTTCCACCCTTGGTCACGGGAAATATGCTGTCAAAGACCCTTTGCCCGGTGACAAGGAGCACCCGCGGGTCCTGCTTTGTCGTGTACGGTCTCCCTCGTCTCACGGGCCATTTCTGCATCATCGTTATGGGGGTGTTATCTTCCAGGAAGCAGACCGGTTCTTCGACCATGAATGCACCACTCCGGATCTCCTTGATGGTCCCGGAGATTTGCGGGGGAACCATTATTTTGTGCTCAATATAGTACTCTTTCACAGTCCCAAGAATATCGCCGCCTGAGACCCGGTCTCCCTTTTTGGCAGTTGCAACAAACTCCCACTTCTTCTCCTTGTCCAGTCCCGGGACAGAAATACCTCTGGAAATAAAACTACCACTTTTCTTGAACAGCACTGGCAGAGGCCTCTGAATGCCGTCATAAATCGAGGAGAGGAGCCCGGGGCCAAGCTCAACAGAGAGCGGGGTTTCCGTGCTCACCACCTTCTCACCAATCTTTAAGCCTGATGTGTCCTCATATACCTGGACGACCGCCAGATTTCCATCAAGGCGTATGATCTCCCCATTCAGCTCTTCGGCGCCCACTTTAACCACGTCATACATCCTCGAACCTTTCATACGGTCCGAAAGAACCACCGGACCCGAAATCCTTGAGATAACCCCAGAAATCATGACCCCTATCTCCTGACTACGATCTTGTACCCAATCGCCCTCTGCAGCAACCGTTCGATGTAACTCGTCCTGTCAATACCCTTGATTTTGGCAGGGATTGGGATGATGATCGGTCTGAACGTTTTATTGATCTTTTCAAGCGTCTTTTCATCAAGCACTGCCATAAAATCTTCATTTATCGCAATGATGCCTGTGTCGTCCTTGTAGATTAAGGGGGGAATGATCTTCTTTGCATCATCCAGTCCCGATGCTTCAAGGACATCCACACCAGCCAGCCTGAACCCCGATGCTGAATCGGGATCAGTAACGACAACGAATTTATACATAGACCAGTTCCCCCCTCAGCTCCTTTTCGGGGATGTCAGCTGTCTTGCATCTCGCAATTATCCTGATATTTGTTATTTCATTATATTTTGCCCAGATGTAGCCAATAGCAATGGCAATACTTAAAGGATCGCCAAAGAACCTGCTGATTCCCCGTTTTATCAGATATTTCTCCAGTTCCTTCTCATACACCGAGATCATTCCTACCTTACCCTCACCGGCAAGTTTTGAGAGGAAGTGGTATGGGGTTGTCTCCAGATGCTTGATCGCCCCCTCAAGTGTTCCTGTCCGAATCATGGCGACCAACTTTTCTGAACCAAGCGATCTTCCGCCCTCGATCAGGAACATCTGGGCCTCCTCGGTCTCGATTTTATCCCGTATCATCTTCAGGACAGTCTTGATATTGGTCACATCGATTTCAGTAGAGACCATATCTTTGATGAGAGAGTCATCATAAGAGTCCCCCTGCACCGCGTGTAGGGCATTTTCATAGTAAAATCTGTCAATGGCATATTCAAGTACGGCAAGATCCCTCTTCTCCACATATTCTTTGACATGCCGGGTTAACGGCTTGGAATATTCAATCCCCCACGTTGCAAGAAGGTCGATCACCGCCTTTACATCTGGCTGGTTTATCATCTCGGTCAGCGTCATATCATCCAGTTCACCGGCCGGGACCAGACACTCAAGGATCTCTGCAGAGGTTACGTGAATGTTCTTGCCCCGCAGGACCGTTTTGATGTTCTGGACATCCCACCGGCTCAGGAGGATTTTTAAGTACTTTTCGGCGGTATCCCCTTTGGTATAACCTAAAATTTTCCTGAATGCATTGGTGAAATCCTTCCTGAGAGCAACCTCAATGCACCTGATTCCGGAGTACTGGACACTCGCTTTTTCTATCTCATCCTTATAAGCGGTATTCCCCATCTCAGTAATAATTGATTCGACATCGGGTTTGAGAATCAGGGTCTCGAATACCGAGGTATTTAACAGACAGCTTTTCATGCCCTTGATCCGTGCATTTACATAATCATACTCCACCCTGACCACCATAGAGTATTGAGAATATTTCGGGTCTCAGAACCCCCTTTGCCTTCTCAAGCCTTGACTCGATCGTATTGAATACGATAAATCTCCCATCTTTGGTACTCGCATCCAATCCCCCGGAACAGGTCAAATCAGTGATGATCTCGCAATTTGAGTTTAGTTCCGGCAACAGTGTTCTGCAAAGCTTCTCATCCCGTTTATCGATATGCAGCTGGATTTCTTCCCCTTCCAGTTCCAGAACCACCTCTTTTAGCATGTTTCTGAAAATATTCTCATATCTTGCATTCCCCCTTGCCGATGAGAGGATCTTTTGAGCTTCAAAAAAGGATTTTTTGTACATTTCGTCCTTGACACGGATCAGCTGCATCTTGGTCTCTTCCCTGCTGTTTGCCAGAGATTTGAACCTCTCCATTTCCACCGTTTTTTTGGCTGCTTCCAGAAGCCTGCTTTTTATTGTTTCGCCTGTACTTTCTACCTCCTGCTTTATTTCCGCCGCTTCCTTGGTTGCCCTTTCCCTCAGTTCCCTGATCTTTTCCTGAGCACTCGCCTCCACTGCTTCAATCAGCTGCTCAACCGGCATCGTAGCACCGCCTTCAGGAATGGTTTTTCCGGTATACTCATGTTCAAACCTCCATGATCATTGAAAAATTCCTGATCAGACCAAACGTCTGATATGAATTTCAGCATCGACCGGTAAATTCACCAATTGCAATCCCCACATACGGTCACTTCAGCATGATCATGAGCATCGCTGCGACCACAAATCCCAATATGACCATCGTCTCGGGAATTGCCACCAGCACTACCATGAGACCGAACGTCTCAGGTCGTTCCGCAACTGTTCCCGCTCCCGCAGACCCGATTTTTGACTGTGCAAGGCCTGTTCCAATTGCACCGAGCCCGAATGCTATTCCAGCACCAATGGGTATTCCCCAATCCACCATTTTTTCAACACCCCTTTTTTTAACCGTGTTTTACAATTTTTTTCATCAACCTGTTCGACTGCCATTCAGAACCTTAACTATAAATGCACGATTCTCTGCGTTCATTTCATCCTTTATCCTCCTTCTTTTCCTTTGCAGAAGGGTTTGTAGATTTTCCCTCCCCCCTCAAAGAATTTTGAGTTGAATTCCACCATATGCAACCTGAACGAGTGCAAAAAGGGGCTGAACATCGCAAGAATAATATTGAGTATATGCAGCAACGCAGCAATCAAAAACCCTACAAGCGCCACCTCCATCGAGCCCCCGAGCTGGTTTGCCACCAGCGCCAGAACGACTGACGCCATGCCGATTGCCATGATACGGGCGTATGAGAGGATATTCCCAACAGTGCTCATGATCTCAAATGCCCCGAAAAATCCGCCGCCATAGATGATCAATGGAAGGGCAACAATGATCATCACAATCCCGGGCTGAACTAGGATCGCCGGTATCAACTTCGCTGTACCGGCAATTACAAGGAGAAGCCCGGTGATCACAATAATCATTCCCGCCTTTTCAATCGCATGTTTCTTGCTATTCTTGGCAAGGGCATTGATAATTCCCAGAAAAAGACCGAGAAATACGTGAAATACTCCAATTGCTATGGCAAGCATGAGCAGGGGCACCAATGCATCGATCCTGTTCCAAGTGACGCCCATGAAGGTGATTGGATGGATCCAACCCATCTTTTCACCGAAATTCCCAAAGAATTCGCCAAAGAACCAACCGAAAAAGATGCTCGGGATAGAGGAGATGACAAGGATGTTCATCAGGTTCTGGAGCCAGAGCTCTGTTTTATACTTTTTTTTCATGATGAGGGCAAAAACTAGGATGATGGCTCCATATGCTATATCACCAACCATGAGACCGAAAAAGATTGGGAAGAAGAGTGCAATCAAGGGGCTTGGATCGATCTCCCGGTACTTTGGTGGACTGACCATCTGCATGAGAAATTCAAAGGGTTTTATGATGGCAGGGTTGTCGTAGAACGTAGGGGGTTCATCCTTCTTGTCCGGACTCTCCAGAAGCTCATTGACAATGATCCTGTTTCCAAACGTATCTTTTAGGGCTTCTTTTGTGCGTTGGAGGTATTTCTTGGGAACCCAGCCAAGGATCACGAAGGTATATTCTGTCTGACCGAATTTGGCGTACACACTTTCTTCTTCTTTCCTGTCCTCAAGCACCTTTTTAAGCACCGCGAGTTCCTGATACCGTTCTGTAGAGAGTTTTAAGAGTTGTTCATCGGTTGCTGCCATCTCTTCAAAATCTTTCTTTCGTCTCTCCTCTATTAGCTGTAAAACTTGACTGAACGGTTTTCCCTCGAACTCTTGGGGCATCCTAACCTCATTGATATTCTGGGCGAAGAGATAGGAATGGACATGCTCGGAGTATTTTCTATTGAATATGATAATTGAGATAAGGGTTTCTTCATCACCGGGCTCGGACTGCATCTCGAACTGATTCCGGGTAATTTCTATTAGTGCATTTCTGAGGTGTTCCAATGCATCCCTGAACTCTCTCTGGACGATAAGGAACGTAATTTCAAAACCTTCTAAAACCGGAATTTGACTCTCCAAAGGCCGAATTCTTTCAACGATCTTTTCAGTCTTGGCCAGCCTGTTGAGGTCAAACTCCAAGTTGCTCTTATTTATGGCGAAATTTTTTGTAGTCGATTCGAGTTCCTCAATTACGCGGTTTGCCTCGGCAACCAGTTCCTGGTGACTTTTTTTCAAAAGAGTGTCACATATCTGTGCCTGTTTTAGCGGGTCATCCTTTATTTTAGGGAGGGCAAGAAAGATGCCCCCAATCTTCACCAAGATATTTGCAATATCCCCCAGTTTTTCGGTATCCATTCTTCTTAAAAGTGTATCGCCTGGAAGGATAGTCTTGGATACGTCCTCGAGGTGAACAGTTCCTGAATGATACAGAACATCGACTACGTGCTGAAGATCCTTTTTTGGCCCTATAACCTGGACTTTTTTCATTTTCTGAAGCATAGTGTTCTATTCCATGGTTACCTTCTTTACGATCGTTTCTATTGCCGAAGGTAAATTGCGCTCACCCGCCTCCCGAACTGATGTCGCCTGTTGGATGCCCTGATCTCTGATTTGTTCGGTCTCCTGTCGTATTTTCTCCATCTCTTTGTCGTAATAGTCCGAAGCGACCTTTTTCCCGTCTCTGTCTGAATTCTCAAGTATTTCCGAGGCCGCTTTTCTTGCATTAAGGATAATTTGTTCGGATTCCTGTCTTGTTTCATCGATTTTGATGGAAATCTTCAGTTCTTTTTCCCGAATCTGCTGCAACACTGATTTTTCTACCAATACCGACAACCCCAGTTATAATCCCCGCATTTTTTTTAAGTGTGAGGTCACACCATGATTCTGACAGCTTTTTTTCACTTCGTTAACCTTTACTTTAACTTTTCCCTGTGCATCGATAATGCGCTCTCTACAACGACCTACCGCTCCTTTTTTCAATTGTTCAATGATATCCGTCATGTTATTCATCATAGTTGGATTTCAGGGATGCAAATGTAATCGATGTGCATTATCCTGTTCGAAACGATAAATGTATCTGAGTTAGAAATGGCTGAAATGGCTCAATCTTGGATAAAAAGAATGTAATATAATATTTCTGTGCAATATAATGCATATAAACAATAAACCAGAACATTCTTTGATTGTTCCCCGCTGAACAGTGATTTTTCTGTTCAGACCTGGAACACCAACGATTGAATAATACGCTCTTAATCACACTGGTGGGTGGATATCAGTTCATTATAAAATGAAGAACAGGTGGAAATAACAGGGGTTATAAACGTGAAAAATATTGAAATTGGAAAAATTTTCGGCTTTTTCGGTATAGTAACAATTGTACCTTTTCTTCTTTCAGTGATTCTTGGCCCCTCAATACCAGACAATTGCTTTCGCTTGTGATATTTACTGCTTTCATCGCAGGCTCCCTGTTTTACTGGAATTTCAGGAATGCATTCGCCTTCATCGGAATTTCTCTTCTTTTAGTCTTCAATGTGCTTGATATCGGGCATTTGATTGCATTTGCCCATCTTGAACTGATCCTGTTTCTTGTGGGGATGATGATCATCATAGGGTTTCTTGAAGAGCGGGGGCTCTTCAACTGGTTTATCCCCATTATTTTAAAACCGTTCGTCACACGGCCATTCCTCCTCATCGGGATTCTGTTGCTCCTAGGTACCTTGATGGCAGCACTCGTTGACGAGGTAACGTCAATTTTGTTCATGAGTGTTCTCATGTTAAAGGTTCTTGATGGCTATGGAATTTCTGGAAGACACGCACTACCCTATATCATGTTCCTTGTATTTACCACCAATATCGGCAGCAGCGCACTTCCCGTGGGAAACCCTATTGGCGTGTTGATTGCATTCGGGGCAGGCCTGACTGTCATGGACTTTCTCCGGTGGACGTTTCCCATTGCAATCGTCTGCAGTCTGGTAACGACAGTCATTGCCGTAATTTACCTGAAAAGGACTTCTTCATTAAGTCCAGCTCAGAAAGGTGTCCCTGCAGGATCTCATCTAAAATTGGAGGAAATTCCCCTCACCCGCGACATTAGAGTGGCTGCCCTGATATTTGTCCTAGTCATTGCAGGTCTTATTCTGCAGAACCATTTGGAGGGCTATTTTGGCCTTGATAAAAACATTCTCCTTCTTGGAATCCCTCTCTCCATGGCAGGGGTTGTGCTTATTGTTAACAGGGAAAAGGCGCATACACTTGTGGAGAGGGTGGACTGGTACACCCTGCTGTTTTTTCTTTTCCTCTTTGCAGGCGTAGGTTCCCTGAACTATGTGGGTATCACTGACAAAATTGCTTCACTAGTATTGGGATCCGGCGGGGATCTGCTTACCACGATGTTACTGGTTGGGGGGATCACTTCTATCCTGACCCCATTCCTTGACAACGTTCTGGCGGTCGCAACAATTATGCCGGTCGTTAAGGCTCTTTCCGGGAGCGTTCCATTAGCACCAGTCTGGTGGATCATGCTGATCGGGGGGACTTACTGCGGGAATGCCACCATCATTGGTTCGACTGCCAATATTATTGCTGCGGGCATGGTGGAGAAGAAGGGGATGGGGTCTTTTTCCATGCTTGACTGGATGAAGATTGGCGTGCCAATCTCTTTATTGACGTTCGGAATTGCATTTACATTGCTGTATATACAAGTGATTGTATAGGTGTGCTCCGAATTCAGAATTTTTTAGTTTTTTCAAAAGAAAACTATTTATTCAGAATCAAAAAAGTATGCTGATAGTGAAACGTATGCCGGATATTACAAATGATGAACGGGGAAGGAGGATCTTTCAGCTCCATAAGGAGAAAGCAGTCGAGACAGCATTAGACAAGATTCGTCACGGTCTAAAATCCGAGCTGGCTGGGTTCTCCCCGCAGGACATGCAGACTCTGACGTACATCCTTGGAGAAGCGTGGGTTTCGGTTGAGAGGCATACATGGGAACAATGTTCTTTCACAAAGCTAGCCAGAAAAGATCTGGAGCTGATCATTAACATCGGAAACAGGTTAAAAAACAAAAAGATAAGGGAGGAAACAGCACTCGATGAGATCTGCAGTATTCTGAAATGCTCGATATGAGGGAATCTGAAAGGAACACGGGTTCCTCTTTCGATATTGGAGGTTTGTTTTTATTACCATTTTTCATCTTTTGTTTGTTTTAAGAATTCTGCAATAGAGAACGATCCCGTTTCCGTGAATTGGATGAAAAGGTGATTGTCCCCTCTTTTTAATTTGAAATCGACACGCATTCGCTTGAGTCAATGCCGAAAAATTTAATCCTCTGAATGTATCACAAAGCTTTTTATCTGGGAACGAGATGAGAGAACTGACCACATGCGTGGAGGGAAAAAGAGGAGGGAACGAGATGCCAGATGTTTCACAGACCGAGGTGGGAAGGCGATTGTACCATGTCCACCGGGAGAAACGGATAGAGCATGCGATCAAGAAGATTAAGCAAAATATTGGGCCCGAGTGGAAATCATTCACAGAAGAGGATATTCGTATTCTGGGGCACCTTTTACAATGTACTTGGAATGTAATAGATCAGAAAGTATGGGATAACATACCCTTCGCAAAAATGACCAAGGACGACGTCCAAAAGATTCTTTCTTATGGGATAGATGTTGGTCCCAGAAAAAACCCAGATCAAGCTGTTATTGAGGAAATTAAAAAAATACTATTGGCAAAATCTTAATATACAGATAAAATTTTCTTTTTTGCTCAAATTTGTCAAGTGTTACATTTTAAAAAAATACAATTGCTCTTTGTCTTATCACGATGTTGCGACAGCGACACACTGTTTGATCGTCCCGATCTGTGTATCCGCTCCGCACATATCAGGAACATACGCAAGAGCTTTTCCGCTATTTACCATTATGGAACGGTATCGTTCCATGATTGGTGAAACCACCATACACGTATCTGCAAAGACACGTGCTCCACTCTTTTCAATGGATTCTACGATTTCTTTGTTTGCATCGATGACTCCTTTAGCAGCAAAGATGTAAAATGGGATTTTTACTTTTTTTCCTAAAAGTAATACTGCAATATTTCTAAGCTCTTCAGGAGAACAATGTGGGCAGCCAACTGCAACAGCTTCCGCAGAAATTGGCTTGAAAAGTTGATTGATATCCCTTGATTCTACCGTTATTGAATCAAGATTTGATATTTCAAACAGGTTTTTTTTAGCTTCTGGAGTCACACCTTTGACATGATACAGTGCCACTGCACCGGTTGCTGCCATTGCAGCACCAAGTGCTTTCAATTGATCAAAATCTGGATTGATCCCCATGAAATACGGAATGCGGTTTCCAACTAATTTCCCAATATGGTACCCAAGGGCACCGTATTGGGCAATATCTAACTCATTTTTAAATGCCTGGATATTGACCGCTATCTGCGGATAACGATTGCGAGTTAGATGCAGCCCATAGCATGGAGTCTTACCAATAATAGCCGCAGCAAGTGCACTGGGTCCTCCTTCACGGTTCGTCAGTGCTCCTATAACCGAGTTTGCATAGCTCACAGCAGAGGACTCTGACCAAGCAAGATGTTCACCAAACTTTGGAGATGTGATGTAATAGGGTGTACATGTACAATCTAATCGAATTCCAAGACGCTCATAAGCAGAAATAACCACATTCTGTTTGTCTGCAAATTCGGGGTCGACATCCATTTCCTCCCAACGGTCCCGGGGCATTCCAATCGGATTTAATACTGCAGGTACTACCGCCCGGGCATTCAAGTGTTCGAGCCATTCAAGCCCAAACTTTCCAATTGTCTTATAAGACGCTCCACTAACTTGAGCACTCTTTATTTGGACGAGCCGGTCAGCACCAAAAACTTTACCGAGAGCGACTAGGATCTCCATCATCTTTTGTCGTGTTTCACCGTACTCTCCGGCAAGGATCCGTTCGTCCTCGGGTTCAAGTTCCATATTTCACCAAGTAGCGCGTCGGAAGTCTTCCTCCCTTCCCATTACCATGGTGGCATCAACACCAACTTTGACATTGGTGCCGTCTTCCAGCTGACAGGGATCAAGCGAAGACCCGCGGACACCGGTAATTACCATTATATCTTGGTTACCACTCACACGTGTCGCTATAGCATATTCAACCTCTTCGGGTTCTTCGGGATTGATGTCTTCATCAACAATTACCACGTGTTTGAGCGACGTGTGGGCTGCAAATGCAGCCATGATTGCATTCTTTGCATCACCCTGTGTACTCTTTTTAATCTGAATTACCGCATGGAGGTACCCGCACCCTCCTTTTGTTAGAACAACATTTTTTACCTTTGTTACACCAGCAACTGCACGGAAGATCTTTGGTTCATAAGGAACACCCATTAACATTTTGTGTTCATTTCCTCCAGGCAGGATCCCGTGATAAATAAACTCGGGCTTTAGATACATACCAGTAAATTTGATGATGGGTTCCTGGCGCACCGGATCGTATGTTCCCGTGATATCCACAAACGGTCCCTCATCAGCTCTTTCAGCTCCAATGAATCCCTCAAGAACAATCTCTGCTTCGGGAACGAGCACCCCATTTGAACACCGTTTTACGGTAATTTCCCCTCCGAGAAGTTCAGCAGCATAAGAAAGCTCTTTTCCTTCTGGAACTCGTGTGCAACATGCAAATGTAACCGCAGGATGTGTTCCGATTGTAACTGCTATCGGCAGCTTTTTACCATCCGCAAGTGCTTTACCCAGCATCAAGTGTGTATGCCTCCCTTCTACAAGTCGAGCAGAAACGCGCCGCTTGTCCAAGACTAGCATACGGTGTATGGATGCGTTCTCAACACCACAATATTGTGAAAAAACTATTCCAGCAGTGATATACTTTCCAGCGTCTTTGGGATAGTGTTTAAGAACAGGGATCCGTGAAAGATCGGGGCGTTGCATCATTAGCTTACCACTTTCGACAACCGTTCCTTCGTATGTGACACCCGCAAGATTTTGTACGATCTCGTGATCCTCAATACCAAGCGCAATCGAAATTGCTCTGCGGGTTGCTGTCACGTTCATAACTGCTCTTGCACCTGAAATATTATGGAAAAAGAGTAGCTTGTCAGTCTTGCACGCCATTTTCGCCATTTGCATATCGGTCGAACACGAATCATGCACATCTATGACCTGCCCTTCTTTTCGCATCCGTTCGATGAATTCACGCATCAATGCCACCCCATCGTTTGGTAAGATTGTGCTCGATATCAAGATGGTCAAGTACCCTGGCAACGACCATGTCAATAAGGTCATTAATGGTTTTTGGTTTATGATAGAATGCAGGGCTCGCTGGCATAATTGTCGCACCTGCCTGATAAGCTGTGAGCAGGTTAGCGATATGGATGCCGGAAAGTGGCATTTCGCGGGTAACCAGAATACATTTCCTTCTCTCCTTTAGACAGACATCGGCGGTACGGGTAATTAGATTATCAGCATATCCATGAGCGATCGCAGAAAGAGTTTTCTGGCTGCAAGGAATCACTACCATACCATCATAGCGATAGGACCCACTCGCAATATCAGCGAACATTTGGTTGTTCTCATGGTATTTCGCATTGAGACCCGCAAGATCGACACCTTCATGAGTAGCAATTCGTTTTGCAATATCTGAAATAATTATATGGACTGTCGCATCGACACAAAGCACATCCAATAACCTTCGTGCGTAACAGATTCCGCTTGCACCGGTCACCCCTACAACATATTCCTTTTCCATCCTGCTACCGCTCTCCTGTAATACCAATGTCGGAGTCAGAACCAAAAAGAGTTTATCCCGGTTTTACCGAAAAAGTGATTATTTTTTGGGAGGTGAGAAAAATCGATATCGTACTTGTGCTTCTTCCACACTGCGAGCATGCCCGGGATTCACATCTCGCCGTGCCTCAATCACTAAAGTATTAAGAATATTATGAAGCCGAAGGGTGTCAAAGTCCTTACCCATGTGCTCATTGAGAAAATCAAGAAGGTCGTTAGTGCTCCTGAGAACCCCAGCACTCCCGACGAGGTTTAATCGGTTCACGGTATATGCAAGTTTCTTCTTTGCAATATCAAGTTTATACTGGTCGTTGTCGGCAAGATTAAGCTCGGTAACTGCATGAAGAAGATCACTATACACTTGCATTTTATAACGGCCCTCGCTTAGTCTCTGTTCAATCCGACGGATTATAATAAGTGTTATACAGAATGCACAGACGATAACAATTACTCCACATGTCACAACAATCCAATCTTCAAGCATTTTTATCACTTTATACTACGGGGTTCTTTTAGCAATGTTTACATCAACACTTACACGGTTTCCTGTCATTTCAATTTTATAAGGGCCTGTATTATACATTGGATATAGTTGATGTTTATCTAAATTATATGTGCGTCCGTATCCAAAGTTATCGGTTTGGCCTGTATCCATATTTGTGACTTTAATCTCAAACCAAGTATATTGGGGATCTTCATTCGTGGGATTTACTTGAAATTCTATACCCCATGAGGGATTATCTACTCTGAATTGCTCTACATACACATCCTTCTCACTCTGGAATGAGTATTTTTTTTGTAGGTAATGATCACTCAATGTGATTGTAGAAATTTGGGTTGGTGCAGACGATACTGTACTTGGAGTGGTAGATGGAGCAGGAGCGGTGTTGGTTTGGTTGCTCATACATCCAGATATAAGCACGACCCCAACAATCAAGCAAACAATCAACGGAACAAATAATTTCATATAGATTATGGTTTGATTCATGTGTTTATTATTTTTACAGATTGTTAGTTAGGAGAGATCATATCAGAAAGGTGCGGAGATCAAGAATTTCAATAGTAAGATCAGAATAAAGTGTTCTGGCGTGTTGGTTTTTTTACATGAAGAACATCAGCTGCAACTTGAGCTATCGTTTCACGTTGATCAGGTAGAGTGTAGACGCCAAGTCGCCATTGTTCACGACGAGTTTCGTTTAGAGTACGCATTCGAGGAGATATTTCTTCAAAACTAATGATCGTATTCTGATTTTTTACTCTAACCTTAATAGACATATCACTTGGGAATGGAGGTATATCCACGAGGACAGTGTGAGGATCAATCCCAGCATTTTCTGCGATCATCTCGGACAGCGATCTGCTTTTTTCGAGACTAATTCCTTTTGAAAATGCGGTAGCGTTGACCTGATCTTGACCCACATAAAGTGCCCTTTTGTATAGCTGGCGTTGATAGATTCGCTCCATAAGCATTCGCACAACCGGGTTTTTTGATATTCGTAATGATTGTATACACGCCGGATCGTCCTTCCGAAGCATGTCGGTAGCATTCATTCCCTCGGTTTTAAAATGCTCAAGCATTGCAAGCTGAAACATTTTTTCACCAATTCGGCTTACATGATGGTAATAAACAGTCGGTCGCATGAGAGTTCGGGCGATTAACAACGACTCTGCTGCATTTATTCCATTTTCATCCAAAACAACATCATCAACGGTTCGGATCATATTTCTAATAAGACGCTGAGCATCTACAGTTCCATAGGGGGCGCCAGTATAGTAGGCATCGCGTAGCAAGTAATCCATCCGATCAACATCGAGATCGCTATGTATGATTCCTGACAGAGGATGACGACCACTTACCACTGCACAAAGCTCATCGGGATCTATATTGTGCTGAAGTAACAAGTGCCCGATCTGTTCGTGCACAATATCATCAATTGCATGATGGCTCCGGTGGAGAAATTCTTCAATTAGGGGTTCGCTTGCGTGGGAGAATGGTCCATGCCCTATATCATGAAGAAGTGCGGAAGCTGCGACAAGTGTTCGTTCTTCATCACTAAGCCGGAATTTTCGACAAGCAACATCGGCAAGATACATTGTACCTAGTGAGTGCTCAAAACGCGTATGATTCGCACCGGGATAAACAAGATATGAAAACCCCAGCTGGCGGATGTATCTTAATCGTTGTAATACGGGTGAATCGAGAAGAACAAGTGCGTAATCCTCAACTTCGACATATCCATGGACTGGATCTTTAATGATTTTCAAACAATCACTAAAAGAATCTTCATATATATGTGATAAAAGTATTGAGTAATGATTACGTTTTTTTCCGGGGGTACTGGAACACCGAAGCTGTTACGAGGTGTTCAAAGGGTGATGGATCGTCATGAGATCTCAGTCGTGGTGAACACTGCAGAGGACATTTGGATCTCGGGTAATCACATATCACCGGATTTGGATACCGTTATGTATCTCTTTTCTGGAGTCTTGAATACCGATACTTGGTGGGGGATCAGGAATGATACTTTTACAACTCATGAAGATACCAAAAAAATGGGAATTGATGAATTTGTCGCGATTGGCGAACATGACAGGGCGGTCCATATCGCCCGCGGTGAAATGCTACGTAAAGGGATGCGACTGACAAACGTAACAAAAATACTCTGCGACCGATTCGGAGTGCGGGAGAATGTTCTCCCAATGACAGACACTGAAGTAAATACACTTGTTAAGACAGATTTGGGGTTAATTCACTTTCAAGAGTATTGGGTTAAGGCAAAAGGAGCTTTGGAAATCTATGAAGTTGTTCGAAAATTCACTGCTCCTCCTGCAGCAAGTGAAGAGGTATTGGCAGCTATTGAGGCTAGTGATGTAGTGGTAATCGGGCCCAGCAACCCCATTACTAGCATTTTACCTATTCTTGAATGCAATGGGATCAAGCCTGCAATAAAAAACAAGTCTGTTATCGCAATTAGTCCGTTTATCGGTGATGCAGCTGTTAGTGGTCCTGCAGCCGCATTAATGAAGGCCCGGGGTTTCGAACCTTCTTCTAAGGGGACTCTTTCGTGTTATAATGAATTTGTTGATATATTTGTACAAGACATTCGAGATCCTATTAATGTACCAAATTCCTTTCGATACGATACGATCATGATTGATGAGGAAAAGAGTACAGCCCTTGCACGGGAGATTTTGCGTCTCTCCAAAGAATGCTAATATATACTTGCAATTTTTATGGCTGTAAAAAATCCTGCACTATAATAAGTATGGATTATATCTTTTGTTAAAACCGAACTGCAAAAGTATTTTAATTTTTAATTAATATATCCACACGAGTGTGTGGGAGAGAGAATGAAGAAGAAGATCGTTATTTTAATCTTAATATTTTGTGTGTTCATATCTGGATGTGTATCTAATCAAAATTCAGGAAAAGGTACACTTCAATTTTCCTCATCACCTTCTGGTGCTCAGGTATACCTTGATAAAGAATATCGAGGGACAACACCTAGTACTTTAACTAATGTAGAGTTAGGAAATCATACTCTTGAATTCCGTTATCAAGGGTATCAAAGTTGGTCGACAGATATAATGGTAGCATCAGGTATATCGACATATTATGCTTCATTATCTCCTATTCCCCAACCGAGTGTTCAACCTACCCAAGGAACAACTAACCCACAATCACAAACCCCACCATCAAGAGTTACTATTCAAGAAAGTCAGGATTCGATTGTAATAGGAAACTCGATTTCATTCTACGGCACTTGCACAGATAGCGATAGTGTAATATTGACATTATATGGACCAGGGACTTATGCTGATGGTGTAACTGTTGCTCAACCTAAAGTAAATACCGCGAATTCGTGGAGTTACGTTTGGAATCCCGGATATTCTATCCAAAATGGTTTATATACGATGATAGTTTATGACGCCCAAAAAAGTACATCTGGAAGGGTTGTATTTACAGTTACTGGGGGGGGAGAAGTCACAATAATAGTAAATAAAAATTCAATTGGCAAAGGAGATTCAATAACTTTTTCGGGAAGATGCACAACGGGTGATGCAACCGTAACTTTGACTTTAATCGGACCGGGACAATATTCAAATGGTGTTGATGTTGGTTCGCAATCAATTAACGCTGATCAAACTTGGAGCTATAAATATCAATTTGACAATGCAGTTCAAGCAGGTATGTATACTATGACTGTTCATGATGCAAAAAGAACGAAATCTGCTTCTATCAGTTTTACGATTGGGGGATCTCCAGCCTCATAACTGATTTTTTTGCACAATTATTTCTTCCAAATTTTCTGATACTTTTATTAACAATTTTTTAGTATTATTGTGAAGAAAGTTTGAAAATTTTCCATGGGGTTGAAGTAGCGACCATTGTTTCACAACTTGTTTGTACTAAAGCTGGGTAGCATCGGATATCTTTTTCATCCGCCCTACCACTCACTGAAATTTCGATTTAAAACGGATGGATTCACCATTTATCCAAATAAATCATTCCTAGAGTAATAAAAAAACTGCAAAAGTACCCGATACCTATTTGAATGATTTTATACAAAATATCGTTAGTGAAGTACAACATGGGAATAATCAAATCATTTCTTAATGTCTTCAAGTCAGGGAAAAGAGAGGAGGTAGAAGAACGTCTTCGTGCGCAAAAGGAGCGATACGATAACTTTCTCCGAGCCCTGACTGAAGGTGACCTCGACGCACGTTGGAATGCAGTAAGGTCAGTAGGTGACCTTGGTGAACCGTTCATAGAACCTCTCATCCGTGGTCTCAAAGACGATTACTGGGTGATCAGACGTGGTTCTGCTGATACGCTCGGAAAGATCGGCGAGCCAGCTGTTGAACCTCTTATCAAAGCACTTACTGAACCAAAAGAAGATATCCAGCAGGAAACAATCCGTGCCCTTCTGCTCATTGGAGAACCTTCTTTTGATTCACTCGTTGAAGCAACAAAACATACGCACCCATTCATACGAACGGGTGCTATTCAAGCGTTGGGGAGTATGGGAAACGCACGTGCGATGCCCACTATAACTGAGGCACTAAAAGATGCGGACTCAACTGTCCGCCGTGAAGCGGCGATAGCACTTGGGCGAATTGGTGGGGCACAAGCTGTTGGATCATTAATCGACCGTTTTAATGATTCAAAGGAACAGGTTCGTATAGCGGCTATGGCGACTCTTTGCTCTTTGGGCGAACCAGCTATTGAGCCCCTGATAAGAGCATTAATCGATCCAAATGAAGATGTACAACGTATATCTGCATCAGCTCTCATCACAATCGGAGAATCTACTATTGAACCCCTTATCAAGGCGATGGGGGACTCCCATGCCGGAATACGGAAAGGAGCAGCGGAAGTTCTAGGGCAGATTGGCAATACTAAGGCGATACCGGTTATTATAGAAGCACTCAATGATCCTGATCGAACGGTGCGTCATGAGGTTGTTAAGGCATTAGCAGCGATTGGAGTACCGTCAATCGCCCCGCTTATGCAGGTGTTCCGTGAAGGGGACATACTCGTCAGGACTGGTGCAATGGAGGCTCTTTGGATGATCGGTCAACCATCGACAACGCCATTGATTATGGTATTAAAGGACAACCAGAGTGATGTCCGCAAACGTGCAGCACTTCTACTTGGTGAAATTGGCGATGCTAAAGCTGTCGATCACTTAACGGCTCTCCTTTCCGATGAAAACGTTGCCGTTCGCAGGGAGGCTTTCGAGGCTCTCGAGATGATTAAAAAGAAAAGTGCAGTATAATCAATAAAAAGTCATAAAATTTTTTTATTAATTTTGTAAATAAAATTCCTTTTTTGTTCCAGTTTTCAAAAAAAGTGGATATGATCGTTTTCCCAAATCTTAGAGATTAAAATTAATACTCTTTTATGAATATTCTAATCACTGTGTGTAAGCTCACTAGATTTTGCAGGATTGATAGTAATCAGAGTTAAGTCCAATTTAGTAATTGAGTTTTGAGAAATTGAAAATTACTAAAAAAAGCGATTAATCCCAGTAGTTACGCACAAAAAGTTTGGATTTCCGGATTACTGGTGTCCCGTGTCTTAATGCGAGAGGGACGATTAGAAGCGTGATAATGACATTTCCGCCAAACCAAATTATAAACGCCGGCATAATTTCGGTCCACTGTATCACATTACTAATAGCAAGAGTACCGGTGCCCCATAATGCACCGATAAAGTTATTAATAAGGATCCCGAAGATTACAAAATAAATAAAATCACGACGATTATCGAGAGTAAGATCAAGACGAAACATTCGAATTGCGACAAGTGGAATCAGCACTTGCCAGAGATCGGCAAACGACCAGTATAAACTTACTTCTGGTGGTATACCTGACAGAACTCCCGCACCAATGAAACAACCGATATAAGCTGCTATTGCACCATATGCACCAAACCATATCGTAAAAAGGATCATAAAAGCGATAGCAATGTAGAAGTGAGATGCAACCGAAGGGCCTCCGAATGGAGAGGGGATTACGATAAAGCGGGCAATAAGTGTATTTAGAATAATGAGGACCAAAAGAAGAGCTAAAAAGGAATACGTTGGTTTTTGGGCGATTCTCATGGATTCACCGTATTCCCTTATTATACGGTTTTATAAATATGGTTTATCGTTGATAGTGGTGCACTCCCACAAAAGCCATTATCCCTTATATCCCAACATTATAGGATTCTAATGCGAATACCAATACAAGATGTCACTCCAACTACTGGAATGGCGGAGGTCATCGGATGGGTGCACGAAGTACGCGACCTCGGAGGTCTTGCTTTCTTTTTAATACGTGACAGAACAGGTATTATCCAAGTTACCATACCAAAAAAGAAAGCGAGCAAAACAGTTCTTGCTGCTGCAAAGACAGTCTCACGGGAGTCTATTGTCCGGGTTAAAGGCACAGTTAAAGCAATCGATAAGGCACCTGGAGGCAGGGAACTTATTCCGGACATATTTGAAATAATGAGCGTGAGCGAAAGTCCATTACCCCTTGATGTGGTGGAGAAAGTACCGGCTGAACTGGATACGCGCCTTGATGCACGATTCCTTGATTTACGCCGCCCCCGTGTTGGAGCGGTGTTTCAGATTCGTAGTGTTGCAATGGATGCAATAAACAAATTCTTTTTTGATCGTGAATTTATTCAAATTACCACCCCAAAAATTGTTGCTGCCGCGACAGAGGGGGGAACGGAACTCTTTCCAATCGCATATTTTGATAAAGAGGCATTCCTCAACCAAAGCCCACAACTGTATAAACAAATGATGATGGCAGCCGGTTTCGAAAAAGTGTTTGAGATTGGACCAATCTTTCGTGCTGAGGAACATAACACAACTAAACACCTTAATGAAGCAACATCTATCGATATTGAGATCTCATTCGCTGATCACTACGAAGTTATGCAGATTCTGGAAGACCTAATAATTTCAACGTACGAGTATGTCAAATCTAAATGTAATGACCAGCTCGCAAATCTCGATTGCGTAGATTTTATGGTTCCAAAAGCGCCTTTCCCCAAACTTCCGTATGTAGATGCGATTACAATTGCCCAGAAGAAATGTGAGAACAAAATTAAATATGGCGATGATATCAGTACAGCAGCAGAGAAAGCGATCGGCGAAGAACTTGGCGGACACTATTTTATCGTTGATTGGCCTACTGATATTCGTCCGTACTATGCGATGCCTTACGAAAACGACTCGTCTATTTGCAAGGCATTCGATTTAATGCACCCTAGGATGGAACTTGCGAGCGGGGCACAGCGAGTCCACCAACACGATCTTCTAGTTCAGCAGATTAAAAGAAAAGGCCTGAACCCAGAAAGCTTCGAGTTTTACCTTCACCCCTTCCTTTACGGAATGCCTCCACACGCAGGATGGGGACTTGGTGCAGAAAGGCTCGTTATGACTATGCTAAACCTTTCAAATGTGAGGGAAGCAGTTCTCTTTCCAAGGGACATGCACAGACTCGTTCCATGAAGGATTATTTCATTAATAAAGTACTCGCAACCACCGTTGTTGGAAGTTACCCCCCGATAAAAAGCGGGGGATTCCGCAATATTTTTGATCCGATGCATTCCGCAGTCGCAATTGCTGTGGCTGATCAAATCAAGGCTGGGATCGATATCATTTCGGATGGTCAGGTTCGGGGGGATATGATTCAGATATTCACTAGAAAACTCCCTGGTATCAAGGAGAATGAAGTTATTGGGAAGGTACAGCCAGCAGCGAGACCAATCACAGTGAATGATACGAAATATGCTATCACAAAAGCTCCTAAAGTAAAGGGGATTATCACGGGTCCAAGTACACTTGCCCATGGGCTCCATATTAGTACCCCTATGTATCGGAATAAAGAGGAACTCGCACTTGATCTAGCCATTGCAGTCGTTAATGAAGCACAAGCGCTTGAGAAAGCCGGGGTGACCTTGCTTCAAATCGACGAACCTATTTTCTCAACTGGGATCGCCGACCTATCCATCGGTAAGCAAGCAATTGAGACAATAACCAAATCACTTCATATTCCTACTTGCATGCACGTCTGTGGGGATCTTTCCAATGTTATTGACGACATCCTCAAAGTTCCGGTCAACGTACTCGACTTCGAATTTTCCAAGAATCCATCCAACATTTCACTTTTTTCATCACGCGATCTTGCAGGAAGGATGGTAGGATTTGGGTGTGTGGACACTAGCACTGATTCCGTGGAAAACGTAACTGAGATAAAAAAACGAATAGAGAGAGGTATTGAAGTGTTTGGTCCTCGAATACTTTTACTCGATCCGGACTGCGGAATGCGAATGATATCGCGGGAAGCAGCATTTGCAAAGCTTAAAAATATGGTTGAAGCAGCTCGAGAAGTTCGTCTCTCTTTATAAAAATTTTTTTTTAAAAAAAGTAAAGTTATACCACACGCGAGGTTGTCGAGGCTTCGATTCCAGTGTCGGTAATTATGAAAGGAAGCATGCGTGAAGGTGCGGCAGCATCCTTAATTTTATGAACTGATAAAGTACGTTCAATTTCGTTCTGATGTGTTTCGCTGTTTAGCTCAATCACAACATCCGCTGCACGCATAAGTCGTGTCATCTCAACTGGCGTGTGGACTCCAGTATAAACAATATACAGCATATTGGCACCACGTTTGCGTATCTCCTGTCGAGCAAGACTAAGGAATTTGAGTGCTTCTTCGATTCCGTATTTAATTACAATCATTGATAGAGAATCTATAACGATTCTCCCACCAGCCATTTGTGGTAGATACATTTCGGGGTGAATATCGGTCGCATCGAACATTCCTACATCCACGTCCCCATCATTCATAATGTAAGTCCCTTCTTCGCCCTCGACCTTCCAGAATTGCTTCGCAGCGATATCGACACCTGAAAGCGCCGTCCCGTAAATCATGATAGTTGTACCGGTTGGAAACCCTCCATCAAGTAGGAGGTTGAGCCCCACGATACCTGTAGATCGCTTCTTGGGCTTCCCGCTGATTGGTACATCCTCTAGACGGGTGGAAGAAACCATAGGTTATTGCACCGGCTAATATTTTTTAAAGCCCCTTTAAAAGGTTTGTGTGGATTTTAACGATTTGTCGCAAAATATTCTTTAAATTCGCTCACTCGCCGCGGTTTCATTAGTTTTGCCGAATGTAGCAGATCTTAAAATATTTTTAAAAATTTACTGGTATTCTGGGGGTTGCACCTGTTTTGGTAATCCGCCCTTGAAATGCTGTTGAATCTTCGTGTAATAATCTCGTAAGTTATCGTTCATGGTGGGGTGAACTTTCTTTTGCGCTTCTTCAAAATGGCGCATAGTGATTGTGTTTGAGCCCTCTCGAAGAGCAAGCATTCCAGCTTCTCGACAGAGCGCTTCAAGATCTGAACCTACGAAACCCTCAGTATTTTGAGCTAATGTTGAAATGAAGGCCGTTCTTTTTTTATCATTAAGTACAATTGCTTTCTCATGCATCATCTCGACAATCCTTTGTCTTCGCATACCAAGGGTAAGACCAGCCCCTTTGTCAATCTTCGACTCAATGGTTGAACTGAGCTCATCAACGGTAACCCTTCGATTTTTACCCCATTTTTCACTGAGCTCCCCCACCTCATCATCATTAAATCCTTCAGTTAGTCGAACGATTTCTTCAACTGTAGATCCTTCAAGCGGCATGAACCTAGTATGAATGTCAATAATCTTTTTTCGATCATCGAAAGCAGGTTCTGCGATATAAACAAGTCGATCGAATCTACCCGCTCGCAAAAGTGCTGGGTCAACAATGTCTGGACGATTTGTAGCCCCCATTACGACAACATCCTTAAGCTCTAAAAGCCCATCCATCTCAGTCAGGATTTGGTTGAGCACATTATCGCTCACATGCGAATCACTGGATGTACCGCGTGCGGGTGCTAGTGCATCGATTTCATCAAAAAATATAATCGATGGGGCAACTTGTCGCGCTTTTTTGAATACTTCACGTACTGCCCGCTCGCTCTCACCTACCCATTTAGAGAGTAGCTGCGGTCCACGAATGGGAATAAAGTTCGCACCGCTCTCACTTGCAACCGCTTTTGCAATCAACGTTTTTCCTGTACCCGGGGGACCATAAAGAAGAACTCCTTTTGGTGGTTCAATGCCAAGATCTTCGAACTTCTGTCGGTTCGTAAGTGGAAGTTCTATTGCCTCACGCACTTCGGTCTTTGCTACTTCCAGACCACCAACATCCTCCCATTTTACATGAGAGACCTCAAGCATAACCTCACGCATAGCACTTGGACCCACATCCCGCTGTGCACTGCGGAAATCAGCGGCAAGAACTTTTAGAGTATCGAGTATTTCCTGCGGAATCTCTTTTGCATCAAGATCGAGTGATGGTAAATATCGACGCAATGCACGAATTGCAGCTTCACGTGCAAGTGCGGCAAGATCGGCACCCACGAACCCATGTGTTTGTTGTGCGAGAGATTCTAAACTCACATCTTCGGCAAGGGGCATTCCGCGGGTATGGATTTTCAAAATCTCAATCCTATCAGGTTCCGCAGGTACACCGATCTCGATTTCACGGTCAAATCTTCCAGGTCGACGTAGTGCTGCATCAATCGCATCGACCCGGTTGGTTGCACCAATTACAACAACCTGTCCACGCTCTTCAAGTCCATCCATCATTGTGAGGAGTTGAGCGACAACCCTTCGTTCAACTTCCCCAGTTACTTCTTCGCGTCGTGGAGCTATCGAATCTAGCTCATCGATAAAAATAATCGATGGAGCATTCTCTCGTGCCTCTTCAAATACCTCTCGTAATCTCTGTTCGCTCTCACCATAGTATTTTGAGATGACCTCAGGACCAGCGATTGGTATGAAATGCGCTCCACTCTCACTTGCTACTGCTTTCGCAATTAGCGTTTTACCTGTACCAGGTGGACCAAAAAGTAGCACACCTTTTGGTGGTTCAATGCCAAGTTTCTGGAAGAGCTCTGGATGACGTAGTGGAAGCTCAATCGTTTCACGCAAGCGCTGCAGTTCATCTTTGAGACCCCCGATATCCTCATACGAAAAACGTTTTACTCCTTCAAAACCTGCAGCGGGTTTATCAGAGAATTCGATTTTCGTATTTTTTGTAATGATAACAGCTTCTTCGGGTTCTATCTCAATTACCTTAAAGGCGACAATTTGCGGTTGAACGAAGGGGAGCCCCAGCATGATTGGTACTGAATCATTTTTTACCACCGGAAAATCGATTAAGCCATTTATTACGTGCGGGTTATTGGCAATTGGTATCTTTTTTGGGAGATCCTCTGGAGGGGCAAGGAGGACGCGTTTTGCCTCAATCTCATCGGATATTGTTGAAATTTTTACCATATCCCCAATACTGACACCTGCGTTCATGCGAGTAAAATTATCAATTCTGATTTTACGTTGATTCCAATCCTCAACAAGCGCACGCCAGACTTTTGCAACCGTGCGACGTTTACCCTCAATAACAACCAAATCACCGGGGGAGATCTTTAGGAGCAACATCGTCTCGGGATCGAGCCTTGCCTTCCCTCCCCCTTGATCTCCGGGATATGCAGAATCCACCCTGAGTTGCAATTCAGTCATTACCTTAAAGGTCATATATGGAGGGATTTATAGGTACTGTAACCGTATGGAAGTTCTTGTCTTTGATCCATTTCATGGTGCAGCCGGGGATATGATTCTTGGCGCGCTACTAGATTGCGGAGCCGACCGCGATCTTGTCATAAAGGCGATGAAATCAGTAGCTGAAGAGCCAAAAATTAGAACCGTTACTAGGTGTGGGATAAAGGCATTAAAGGTGGAAACTCGCGCAAAATCCACTCATCGAACATTTAAAGAGGTTCTTGCACGATGTGACGATGCTGATGCACCCACAGAAGCACGATCAATGGCAAAAAGGGTCTTTTCACGGATTGGCGCTGCAGAAGAACGTGTACATGGGACCCACCCACACTTTCACGAGATTGGAGCAGATGATGCAATCGCTGATGTAATAGGATCATGTACTGCAATAGTTTCACTAGGTATTGATGGTGTAGCAGTACTGCCAATCATGCTTGGAAAGGGTTCCAGAAAAGGATCCCATGGGACATATCCAGTACCAGCACCGGCTACATTATACATTCTTGAAAATACCGGTATTGCTACTCAAGTGGGTAACGAAGATGGGGAATTCTGTACTCCTACTGGCGCTGCGTTACTTTCCGAATTTGTTACCGTTAAGGAACAGGAAATTGTGCCATATACAATACGATCTATGGGCTATGGTGCAGGAACACGTGATACTAAGAACACCCCCAATGTATTGCGAGCTTTGATTATTGAGACAGTATCTGCACCAATGTTACAGGATATTGTTGACGTTCTTGAAACAAATGTGGACGATGTAAGTGGAGAGATAATCGCTCATACTATCTCACAACTCATGGATTCAGGTGCCCGAGATGTGAGTGCGATCCCTTCAATTATGAAAAAGGGACGCCCAGGGTATCTAATCCGAGTTATCTGTACTCAAGATAAAAGCATTGAACTTGCTGAACTTATGGCACGCGAGTTAGGTACGCTAGGAATTCGATGCACCCCCACCATACACCGGTTCATTGCAGAACGAAAAGAGGAGGATGTTGATGTTGTTATCAATGGTAAGATGAAGACGATATCAATAAAGTGCGGTTTGATGGGAGGTAAGGTGTTCACTCTCAAACCAGAATTCGAACAAGTTCGTGCTTGGGCCGAAGAACTTGGTATTTCTTTGCGTGATGTTTTGCAAACGGTCACTGAAGTTGCATGGAAAGCGGTTAGGCAACGATATGAATCTTCCGATGAAAAGTGACCGTGAGAGTTGTGGAAACGAGGCACTAGATGCGTTGCTTGGTGGCGGACTTGAGAAAAAAACAATTACACAGTTATTTGGTGAGCCTGCAAGCGGAAAAACCACACTATGCCTCATTGCAGCAGTCACCTGCCTCCGTGCTGGTCAATTCGTCATCTGGATCGATTCAGATGGTTTCTCAGTGGAGCGTTTCAGGCAGGTAGCCGGTGACGATGCAGAGACGCTCGCTGACAGACTTATTCTTTATGAACCTACAAACTTTGACGAACAGGGTGTAATGATTCTTGATGCGGACCGGATATTAAAGATTCAAAAAGTTGGACTGGTTGTGATGGACTCAGCAACTGCTCTTTATAGAACCGAACTAGAGAGGGGAAAAGATGCGATGCAAACACTTACTAGGCAGATTCTCGTCCTTCTTGGATATGCAAAAAGATACAATATACCAATTTTAATTACCAATCAGGTATACGTCGACACTACAACCAATACTTATGTTGGTCTTGGGGGCACTGCACTCGAGCATATTTCAAAGGCAATTGTTCGACTAGAAAAATGTGAAAGTATGGGAGAGAGGAGAGCATTTCTTGTCAAACACCGCTCCCGTCCTGAAGGGGCCATGTTCAATTTTGAGATGGCCAAAAACGGAATTAATGTCGTAATATAAAAAAGTTGATGTCAATAGGAAACATCTTACTTTTTATATCTATTTGTAGTAGATATTTTTCATACAATGGCTCTCAAAAAAGAGATTGCTGCGAAAATTAAGGATTTACTTCAGCAGAACCCCAAAGGTTTGAGTATTAGCGATATTGTACGTAAGATTGATATCAACCGAAATACCGCAGGACGATACTTAGAGAATTTAATGGTTTCTGGGCAAGTAGAAATGCGACATTTTGGTATGGCAAAAATTTACAGGGTTGCTCAACGCGTTCCTCTTTCCGCAATGCTCTCTATTTCATCAGAACTTATCATGCTGTTAGACAATAGCCTTCGCATAATCTATGCAAATGAGCCAATGCTAACTTTCCTTGAGACAACTCAAAAGGACATTTATGGAAAAAATATTGAGTTCACTTCATGCATCACTTTGTTTAATGATTCATATAACCGGCTTATTAAGGGAATTAAAAATGGATTAAAAGGAGTGGAGTGGAAAGAGGAAATTACAAGCGAAAAAAAAGGTATTGTTTTTTCTTGCCATATTGCACCCACTGTTTTTGAAGAGGGGCAGCGTGGTGTATCTATACTCTTTGAGGATATAACTGAACATAAACGGGCGAACGAGAAAATAAAGGAAAGCGAGCAGCGGTTTCGTACTCTATTTGAAGGTGCAGCCGAAGGGATAATAGTTGCAGATACCGAAACTGAAAAATTTCTCTATGCTAATTCTACCATTTGCAAAATGCTAGGGTATTCTGTGAGAGAACTCATTAAAATGGGTTTGAAAGATATTCATCCAAAAAGTGATTTGGAATATGTCCGCGGAGAATTCAAGGCTCTTCCAAATAGTGAAAAAAACGTTGCTGTAAACATCCCGTGTTTAAAAAAAGATAGAACGATCTTGTATGTGAACATCGTCACATCGAGTGTGTTATTAGACGGAAAGAATTGCATTGTCGGTTTCTTCACAGATGTGACAAAGCAAAAACGGGCAGAGGAGTCGTTACGCGACAGCGAGGAGCGGTACCGCAAACTTGTGGAGATATCTCCTGATCCTATTATCCTTCATCGTGATGAAAAGATTATTTTTATGAATCCCGCGGCATTGACCCTCATTGGCGCGTCAAATTTCGATGAAGTAATTGGGAAAAATATCCTTGATTTCATTCACCCAAATTTCCGCGATGCTGTTAAGATAAATATTCAAAATGATCTCACGGGCGAGATAACATCGACGATTGAATTATCAATGATTCGGATCGATGGAAAGTCAGTGATAGTTGAAGGTAGAGGAATAAAGACACTCATCGATGGCGATTATGCAATACAGGTGGCATTAAGGGACATCACCGAACGCAAGCGGGCAGAAGAAGCATTGCGGGAGAGCGAGGAGAAATATCGTAGTATTCTTGACAATACGCAGGACGCTTATTTTAGGGCAGATCTGGAGGGGCGTATTACCATGGCGAATCCCTCGGCAGCCAGAATCTTCAGGTTCGACTCAGTCGATGAGATGATTGGCATCCCTGCCATGTCGCTGTACAGTATTCCTGAACATCGGCAGGAGATCCTCACCATTATAAAGGAGCAGGGGGGAATTAAGGATTTTATTTCTGAAGGTCTGCGCAAAGACGGCACCATCTTTTGGGTATCAATGAATGTGCAGTATACTTACGATACTCTGGGAACTGTAACTGGCACGGAAGGTTTCATCCGTGATATTACGGATCGCAAGCGGGCAGAAGAAACATTGCGGGAGAGCGAGGAGAAATATCGATCCTTGGTCGAACGGGCAAATGATGGTATATGTATAATACAGGATGGGATTATAAAATTTTGTAACCGTCAGATTATAGAATTCTGGGGGGGTTCAATCAAAGAGGTTCTGGGAAGAAATATTACCGATTTTGTTCATCCTGCTGGTCTTTCCAAAATAATCGACCGTTACAACCGGAGAATGGCCGGTGAATCCCCCCCATCAATTTACGAGACGATACTCAAGCGTAAAGATGGAGGCAGATTCTTTGCTGAGGTTAATGCAGGTGTCGTTTCGTATGATGGACGACTCGGGGATCTCATTATTGTTCGTGACATTAACGAGCGGAAGCGTATCGAAGAGGCATTACGGGACAGTGAGGCGACAGCACAAGCACTTATTAATGCACCAACGGATTCGATTCTGTTATTGAATTCAAAAGGTGAGATTCTAGCATTGAATGAAACCGCTGCTTTGCGATTTGGAAGACCCAAGGATGAATTGATCGGTGTCCTCGCAGACCATCTCCTGCCAGAAGAGATTGCAAGAGAGAGACGATTGATTATCAGTCAATTGTTGGAGGGAAAATCGGTAGTCCGCTTTGAGGATAAACGTGATGGTGTATGGTTTGACACGGTCGCGTATCCAATAATTTCGAAAGACGGAGAAATAAATAAAATTGCAATCGTTTCACGAGAAATCACGGATCTCAAACAAAAAGAAGAGGAATTACGTAAAAGCAAACGATGATAACGTGCCCTTGCTGAAACATCTCACGATTTAATTTTTATGATAGATCGGCATGACCATGTAGTTTATGTAAATAGTTACGCCGCTACAGCATTTGGTTAAGCTGTAGACCAGATTATTGGTCAGCCACGTTCAACACTTTTTTTTGATGTAGATATCATTTCGGCAATTACAAGAATTGCGTGAAGTCTTAGAATCTGGTAAACCATTCCGAAGTAAAGGGGCTTGGGTGGTTTCCGGAAAAAACCAATGGTTTGACCATTTTTTGATGCCAATTATGGAAGATAACAAAACCGTGACTGCTGGATTCACAAGAATGGAAGTATTGTGATTCTTGAGAGCCATGTTATTCCACTTTATAAAATAAATGCGTATTAAAAGATTATTGCACCAGAAAAAACAGTTACTGCCGGTCCTTCCATTTTTGTTCCATCTGTAAGGTTTATTACAAGAGGTCCCCCTTGTGTATCAACATTAATAATTGTCCCCATGATTCCTAATTTATGGACTATTGCGGCAGCTGCGGTTGCACCTGTGCCGCAAGAGAGCGTTTCCTCTTCAACCCCTCGTTCGAATGTACGGATAGAAATCTTGTCATCACCGGTCTTTTGAATAAAGTTCACATTCGCCCCATTCGGAAATGTGGTGTGGTGACGGATTGGTGGTGCAACCGTGGCGATATCAACACTATCAAGAGATTCAACGAAAATTATGGCGTGGGGAACACCCGTGTTGACTGCAAAGACTTCATAATTTCCGATTTTTTCTTTATATTCTCCTTCACCTAATGCCAGGATGTCTTTGCGATCAAATTTCGGATTCGGCATTGTGACCGTGGCAAAGAATTCGTCGTCTCGGTATCCCATTGCTACAGGAATCGCACCAGAACTCGTTTCCACAGTGCACTTCTCTTTCACATATCCTGTATCAAAGGCATACTTTGCAAGGCAACGGATACCGTTACCACACATCTCTGCCTCACTTTCGTCGGGTTGAAACAGACGCATCCTAATGCTGCTTTTCGCTGATTTCGATAAACATATGACACCATCAGCACCTATGCCAAAATGTCGGTCACAATAGATGGCTGCAAACTGCCCTTTCATATCATCAGGAATGATTGTCCTTTCAAACTCATCTATTAAGATAAAATCATTGCCGTTGCCATGCATTTTCGTAAAAGCTATTTCCATGGATTTCGTCACCTTCAAGTACGTTTCCAGTGTTTCAATCTAATCTCGAGCTTGTAGTGATCTTTTGCATATTCTTCTGCACTCATACTTGACATAAATGCATCTACTGTTTGCTGCATTGCTTTTGATCCTGCTACAGTTCCATCTGGATGCCTATGAAATCAATCCTCATGTTTTGTATTAATCTCAAAAGATTTATGGAATTCTTCGATTCCCCATCCGAGATAATCTCGAATAATTACATACGCCATCTGTGGAGGGATCGCCCCCACTTCGGTGACAATCATATCGACATATTCTGCCGGAGTTACATCAAATGCTGGATTGCGGACAACGACATTTGGTAGCGTACTTCTGATTTTATCTGATAATACTTCTTGTGGGGGTCGTTCTTCAATAGTAATTAGTTCACCAACGATAGTCCTAGGTGCAAACTTGTAAGTCTCAGCTGCAACAAGCATATTTACACGCGCTTCAGCAGCAGAATGGGCAACTTGTGATGTACCAATCTTGTTGACCACCGCTCCATTTACAGTTACTGCGTCAGCACCAACAAGGACAAGGTCAACTTCATCGATAAATGAGCGTACAGCAGAATCAACAATGAAATTTGTTTTAATACCGGCTGCATTAAGTGTCCGGATTGTGATAAGCCCTTGGTTGCGGGGACGTACTTCCGTTGCGAAAACACTAATTTTTTTCCCACTACGATGTGCCTCGATGATGCAAGCAAGTGCAGCTTCTGAATTACAGTGAGTGAGAATAGTGTCGCCATCACTAATATGTCGGGCACCAATATGGGCGATCTGTTTGACCGCATTGCGTGACGAGGATATAAATTCGTTTGCACGTTTTATCACATCATTACGTATTTCAACAAGTGTCCCCGATCCTTCAAGTCCTGCTATAACAATATGAACAGCATTAGGTAGTGAGACGGCAGTTGGGCGAGTTGCAATGAGCTGTTGAGCCGCTTCCATCATATCGCGACGGAACGATTCAACGTCATTAACTCGAAGTGTTTTTGCATAATCACGTAGCGCTTCCGCTGCCGATCGTGCGATCCTGCCCGCTCCACGAATTTCCATGCATTTTATCTTTTCTGCAGTTTCAGTGATCAACATCAGCTTCAAAGATTCAATGAATTAAGAACTTAATAGAGCTTATCAATGGTGGAACCCCTATGTCTATCGCTGTAGTTTTTGATAGTGCCGGAACCTTGCTCTCCACCTATCGTGCTGCAAAGGACATTCGCCACAATCAGTTAATACCTGGAATCGAAACAACGACGCTCACATTTGCGTCCCCAGATCGCGTACTTGTTGTTCTTCAAGTTAGCTCCAAATCGATCATCGACACACCTCCAGATAATCTTCTTTCTACATATCTTGTTGAGAACAATATTGGATTCGGTATAAGCTGTACTCGCAAAGTTACTACATCTGAAGAAGTTGGTGACGCGCTTTACACAGATCGCAAGGCGTTTGTCAGAGATTTACAGGAATGCATCAAAAATGTCTGGTCCGTATGCAAACGAGAATCAATCGTTACTTTAAATAACGGTGCAATTGTCAACATGGCGCAGAAAGATATTGAGTTTACAATCACTGCTGGTGGGTCGCCATTTCCAGGTGCAAAGGAGACAATAACTACACTTCATCGATTGGGTATCCCAACATTCATTGCGTCCGGAGATAGATCAGCAAAACTCGAGCTGATGGCAGACCACCTTGGTATTCCTCGAGATCGAGTTTATGGTGTGGCAACCCCATCAGTTAAAGCTCAGATCGTCTCAGATCTAAAACAAGAGTATGATACCGTAGTTATGGTGGGCGATGGCATTAATGACCTTTTTGCGATGCAAGCTGCAGATCTCTCGATTCTTACCGAGCAACAAGCGTGCGATCGCCCGACTGATTTATATCGCGCTGCAAATCGTGTGGTAAAATCTGTTGATGAAGTTGTAACAATTGTTAAAGAGTTACTGCAGAATAATCATTGATATTTTTTTTACATTAAGGGCGGTAAGTCACATTGTAGCATATAAAAGGTAATATGACAGTTATATCACATTACTTATAGGGAACTATGAAAGCTCCACTTATCACGGTCGATAACCTCTGCATGGATTTTGATGGCACGAAGGTTTTAAAAAATATTAGTTTTGAGATTGCTGAAGGTGAGGTACTAGGTATTATAGGAAGAAGTGGAGCTGGAAAAACCGTTCTGATGCACCTTATGCGAGGTATTGAGCAGCCCCCAACAAGTGGTAGAATCTTATACCATGTGGCCGCGTGCAATGGCTGTGAACATCTTGATGTGGGTAGTACTGCTGGAAAGCCCTGCCCTCATTGCGGTGGTATACTTGAGCCAAAAGAAATCGATTTGTGGGGCGAGAAAGACGATAATCTCCGCCGTAGGTTGATGCGACGGACGGCAATAATGTTTCAACGAACTTTTGCCCTCTACGGAAATGACCGCGTCATCGAAAATGTCCTTCATTCCCTTGATGATATCGATTATCCTGAGGATCAAAAGATAAACCGTGCTGCAGATCTTGTTGACCAAGTTAAACTCTCACATCGAATGATGCATATCGCCCGTGATTTATCTGGTGGCGAGAAACAGAGAGTTGTTCTTGCTCGGCAGCTTGCAAAGGAGCCGTTTATGCTCTTTGCCGATGAGCCAACGGGTACGCTTGATCCTAACACAGCACGCCTCGTTCATGAAATGCTCAAAACTGCAGCGCAAGCGAATAATATGGCTATGATTGTCACATCGCACTTTTCTCAGGTAATTGAAGATGTGGCAGTACGCGCAATCCTTCTTGTTGACGGTAAAATCTCTAAGATTGGCGTGCCAAAACAAGTCATTGGCGAATTCATGAAGGGTTATGATGATACCGAACGATTCGCTCATATTGAGTTAGGAGAGAAAGTAATAGTTGCCCGTGACCTGATAAAGCGATATATTTCGGTTGATAGAGGTGTTGTCAGGGCGGTCAATGGCACAACTTTCGATGTGTATACAAAGGAAATATTTGGTATTATTGGCAAAAGTGGTGCTGGTAAAACAACGCTATCGCGAATTATGGCAGGTATAATCGAACCTACTAGTGGAGAGATTAACATCCGGATTGGTGAAGATTGGGTGGATATGACCAAACCGGGCATTGAGCAAAGGGGAAGGGCCAAAGAATACATTGGGCTTTTACATCAAGAGTATGACCTCTTTCCGCACCGAACTGTAGTTGATAATCTCACTGATGCAATTGGGTTAGAGTTCCCAAAAGAACTGGCAATGAGAAAAGCGATCGTAACGCTCCGTATGGCGGGATTTTCCGACGAGAAGAGTCAGGAGATCCTCGACCGCCTTCCTGGACAACTTAGTGAAGGGGAACGTCATCGAGTAGCTCTCGCTCAGGTACTAATTAGGGAACCTCGTATCGTCATTCTTGATGAACCGACGGGTACAATGGATCCCATCACTAAAATTGATGTAAAACACTCTATTTTACATGCCCGTGAAGAGATGGAAGAGACATTCGTCGTAGTCTCGCACGATATGGATTTTGTGCGAGATATATGTGATCGTCTCGCTCTTATGCGTGGGGGTAAAATTGCACAAATTGGAAAGACAAACGACGTTCTCGCAAGTCTAACTGAGGAAGAACGCCAAGTTATGAGCACACCCTCGGCTTGAGGTGGTTAATGATTAGCATCCACCTCGATGGGCAGAGGCTCGAGGTCGATCCCGATAGCAGTCTACGCTCCGTGCTTCAAAAGATTCCCTTGGGCAACTGTGTTGCTGTGATCCGCCCAACAACAAAAGAACAGGCTAAAACGAATAGCCTTGCGATGACGACAACGGCTGGAGAAATTACAATTGATCTTGATGGTGAGAAGGGTACATTCCTTGAGAAACCCGGATTCTCCTCGTTCCTTTCCTTACATTGGGAGGATAGGTATGCCGCAGCTTTTGGTCCTTTCCAATCAACACTACAACCGTCGCGTAAACCAAGCGTGTATGAGAGAGGGGATGTAATCCTTGGATGTGGAGGATATAACCCCCAGACCTCTTACTTGATTTTTTCCAAAAGCCGGCACTCATCTGATCATGGTTCGGATTCAAGTGGCGGAATAATCGGTAAAGTGGTAAGTGGCCGAGGAGTCCTTGATCGATGGTCTACAGGGGATAAAATTACAAAGATAGAACCGGTCATAAGTTGGGCCGATACAAGCCGTTCATTTACCACTACTGATTTTGATCTGAAGCTTGAAGACGGAATACAAATCGTAACCCTAGTTAAGGTAGTGGCACAAGGTTACAGTTCAAACAAAATCTCAACTGAAGCGACTAGGTGTGTCGAACACTTGCTGTTTACATTAGAAGATCACCGGTTTATCGTGAGTCAAGCCACCAGTACCCATATTCTCGATTCCCGCACAGTCGGTGAAGAAGTGCCCACTGAGTATCGAAGCCCACGTCGAGAAGGTGTGGTTACAGTACGGAACATTGGACCAACAAGTGGGGGTATATACATCTATAAAGAGGATGTCCCAAGCAGCCCGGTTCATAATATAGTAGGGCAGGTTGTGCATGGGATCGAACTCGTCAAACTAGCAAAAAACGGTGATGTATTCACAATCAACGTTAATCCGGAGCGTATTGATCTTCTAGGGCTGCCCCTTCAAGATGCCCAACGGATTGCCCAAGCGCGAGGATTCGTTTTGCATGTTGACAATACAGAAGGGAGTCGGATAGTAGTTTCACAAGAACCATCGACTACATTGGAAGTTTTAAAAGAGAGAGCTGCAACAATAACAACCGCACCCAATGAAAGAGTCGTTGATATTGTACTGGATGACAAAGCAGCGCCATTAAGTTGCGCAAACTTCCGCCGATTAACAGGTCTTAAGGATCATGACGCAGGTATGATGCCGCTTTTCTTTAAATTCGATGATGTAGTCCTTTTCAAACCAGTAATACCAGTAGGAATGAGAATTATTCCAGAGAACAGTCCCATAAAAGAGGTTCCAGCAGCGTCTCTTGCAATCACGAATGATTCGCGACGGGGGTCAGGTATGGTGGGTGTGCGTCTTTCAGCAAATCGTGAGTTTGGTCCTACCTCCGAGCCATTCGAGGGAACGAATATCATTGGTCGAGTAATCGATATTGGTAAACTAAAGAACTTCGAGGAAAAGGATAAGGTGTACATTAGGGAGGTGACGTGATGACTGAATACGCGCCGAAGAATCCGGGCAGTGTGACAAAATATATCGTCGTCGAATCGCCAAATATAACTCCGAGTGAATTGGCAATCCGAGCCTATGAGATCTCGCAGGGTGTAATAATCAAAGAAACCTGTTTCGGGCTTGCCATAAATGGTACTGAGGAGGAGGTCGACCGTTTGATTGCGCAACTTCGAACCGTCGACTCTGACCACATCTTTATCAAAGACCGCGGGTTTCTCCCAGGGGATCCACGGCGGTGCCGTGCCAATCTTGGCGGTGCGAGACCGGGGTTCCATGGAATCGAGTTCGAAACTACTGTCCTCCCATATATCTCCACCGGGCTTGAAGAGCTTAGAACGCGTGATGCGGAAGGAATCCCAGCACCACAAAACCCATTAGACAGAAAGAAATTGGACGTATACATTCTCAAAAAATTGATTGAAACACAGGAGCCCTGATATGGCAAAAGTTTTCATCTACCCCACAACGAGCTTGATTCTGTCAGATTTAGTTGCTCGTTATGGGCATACTCCTTTGAGTTCGGCTATTGCCATACGTGAGCGCATTCAGACAGCGGGTATCGAATCAATACCCCTTCAAATCACTCCCGAAGAACCCAAAAAAGGACTACGTTGGGCGGCGGTTGAGGTGCCCAGTGGGGTGCGGGGAAGAATGGCGCTTTATGGTCCAATGATAGATACTTGCGATGCGGCAATCATCATCAACGATGCAGATCTTGCTTTCGGATGCATGGGTTGCGCACGTACAAATGAGTTAGTCAAGTATCTTATCAGACAGAAAAATGTTCCACGTCTTGATTTAAATTATCCGAAAAATGAGAAGGAAGGAATCCAGTTCGTTGCTGCGATAAAACGATTCCTTGAGACCCTTGGAGGAAAGAAATGACAGCACCAGTACGTATAGCCCAGCTCTCTTGTGGTCCTGAATACAGTGGAGTACAACAAGAAATTAACGAAGCAGCGAAGGCGGTGAACGGAGAGATTTTCTTCCCCGATATTGCGTTGAAGGATATCATGCAAAATTTCAATGAGTTTGGGCTTGATGTCCGCAGTCCTGACCTCAAGCTTACTATTGCTCGGGCAAAAGCACTTGTTGATGGGCGTGTGGACGCCGATGCTGTCTTCATTGCCACATGTTTCCGTTGTGCCGAAGCTGCAATCGTACGAAATGAACTGCGGCGGTATATACACACAAGTTCTAAGCTACCTGTTGTTAGTTATTCATTTACAGAACGAACAACTGCCGGGACACTCCTGACTCGTATGGAAGCTTTAACCACAATCGCTCGACGTAGAGCTCTCCTTGCTCGAGAAACCCAACAGGGGATTACATTGGGAGTTGATTCTGGTTCATCCACCACCAAAGCGGTAGTAATGAAAGACAATAAGATCGTCGGTACAGGATGGCAACCAACAACTGAGGTTTTAAAAAGTGCTCATGATGTTATTGAACATGCAATTAAGGAAGCGGGGATCAAACGGAAAGAGGTAGAAGCTGTTGGAACCACAGGATATGGACGATTTCTTGTAGGAAAGGAAATTAATGCTGATCTTATTCAAGAGGAATTGACTGTTAACTCTAAAGGTGCGGTATACCTTGCCGATAAACAGCACGGTCCGGCAACTGTAATTGATATTGGTGGAATGGATAACAAAGCAATCACGGTCCAAGACGGTATTCCCGGTACTTTCACAATGGGGGGTATCTGTGCTGGTGCGAGCGGAAGATTTCTAGAGATGACTGCAAAACGTCTTGGTGTAGATATAACCGAGTTGGGACCACTAGCAATGAAAGGCTTTTCAGAACAAGTCCCAATGAACAGCTATTGTATTGTGTTCGGGACCCAGAGTCTTGTTAATGCTCTTGCTGCAGGTAGTACTCGTGAGGATGTTGCCGCTGCTGCCTGTCATAGTGTAGCCGAGCAAGTGTTTGAACAGCAATTACAGGAGATTGACATTAAGGAACCTGTAATTATGGTTGGTGGCACATCTCTCATTGAAGGACTTGTGCATGCTATGGGAGGTTTGCTACAGACAAAGATTTTAGTTCCAAAATACTCGCAATATATTGGTGCAGTAGGATCTTCACTATTAGCCAGCGGCTTTATCAAGGATAAGTAATGCAAGCGGTTGAGTACTTTGAAGTAGAATGTCCCGAGATGGTAGGCGGAGAGTATTACAAGAAAATAACAAACATTGTCTTACTCGACCATAACCTAATTCGAACGCTTCATAAGATTCATATTTATGTGGACCCTGGCGTGCCAATTTTTGTTGCTGTCGGTATTCTTCATAAAACCCCCAGCCTTATCCGAGTACGAGACTTTGCTGCCGTTAATCCTCTTGAGGGGAAGATTATGCTGGTGCTCTCAAACGAGACTTATCTCGCTCCTATGCTCAAGATATTTTGGCAACGCTTCGGTCAGGAACACGTAGAACAACCTGACCGATTCACAGTCATTTTAAAGGGAGTCACAATTGATGCAAGAGAATTAGAAGACGTGATAGTTGCTGATCCAAGCGAATCCCTATATAAAGATTTAATCTACGCATTCAAGTGCATTGCTCCAGAAGGTTTCCGAATCCGCCGAGAATTTTATACTAAAGAAAAATTTTTCTTTGTTGCTAGTGAGGACACACTCACCGGGGATGTAGATGCACTCATACAATCCAAATTTAAAATAATGGGGGAGGTAATGCCATGATCCTTGTTCCCGTGACATATAATGGTGGAGTTTACCGGCATAACGAGATCATGGATTTCATAGAGGACATTGGCGGGTATATTGTCCAAAAACATATCCTTGCAAGTGATGTAGTGCTCTTATGTTTCGTTCCAAAAGATGATGTAGAGCTGTTACGTAGCATTGCAAAATCAATGGGCGGTGAGGTGGTCGATTCCCCACTTGTTGGTACCGAAATAGCCGTGGTTTCAATGAGTCTTGAGATCCACCACCTTCCACACCCTTCCTGCGATATCGCAGAATATCTCAGGAGACTTGGAGCAAAAAGTAATATGGTTAGTCTCGCTCGGGGAGTAGGAAAACGTATAGCTGCACTCAATGATGAAGAGCGAGACGTTATCAATGAGCATGATCTTGCGGTTTACTTAATGGGTAACTTTGAAAAGTGCATCGATTACAAAATGCCAAATCTCCGCCGAGGAATTGAAGCCCCTATTGTAATTTGCGGTGGGCCGAATAAAGAAACATTGCAGCGGATAATTAATCCGCCGGTTGATGGTTACGTCGGTAATGTGGGAAGGTTCATGCATCGCACTAAAGAATCTGAAGAATTCACCAAGCTCGATGAAATTATCTCAGAGATAACAAGAGTCCTTGAAAAAAAGCGTATTGGAGACGCAAAGGATCCACTCTCAGTTTCCCCAGCACGATTAATGGATCTGATCAAGGAGAATGTGCCAAAAATTCATCAGGTGACATCTCCTACGCCACTTACGGTCCAGATGGCAGGCCTTCGTGTAAAGCTTCCTTATGATACATTTGCAAGTGAAATCCGTAACATTGAGATCGAAGATTCGGTTAAAATTGGGGATGTATCAAATGTGACTCCTTCGAGAATGAGAGACTACATATTGATAAGGATTCTCCCCTTCTCTGATACAAACGTGGTTGTATGATATGACAGATTTTGAAGAGAAATTAAAACAAATTGTTGAGAAGGGAGACCGAGAAACCGCTGAAGAATGGCTTCGATTGATTGAGAAAGAGTACGGACACATACCACTAATATTCAAACGAATGTCTGAACGTCCTGAGGTACTCATCTCGCATCTAATGTACAAAGGGTCGGTAGCAGAAACAAGTTCTCTTGATCCTAAATATGTGGAACTAATCAGTCTTGCTGTAGGTGCCGCACTCAAGTGCCCGCATTGTACGGGTTACCACATGCTTGCTGCAAGGCGAATGGGTGCAACTCGTGATGAAATCCTTGAAGTAATTTTATTAGCCGGTCTAATTTCCAACTCATCGGTTCTCGCAAATGCTTATCGCATCTTCGATGAAAAGATGGCAAAATGCCCACCGTGCGAAGTTGAGGGAGCAGAGTATGAGACCCTTCCAAACGAGAATCTAGACGAGAAGATACCTTAAATTAACGACCAATAGCTGAGCCTCCAACCACCCAACTTACTTTTATCCTTTCGTGTTCACCTGATAGATAATGTGCGGGATTGTAGGGCAGTATTGTTATGATGGCACACAGCCGGATGCCAACTTTCTTACCGCGATGATAGATCGGATTGCTCATCGGGGACCCGATGGGCGTGGAATGTTTCTCAAAGGGAGAATCGGACTAGCTCATTGTCGACTTGCAATTATTGACCTTAGTGACGATGCCAGTCAACCAATAGCAAACGAAGACGGCACGATTTGGTTAGTTTATAACGGAGAAATTTACAACTATATCGAATTGCGTCAAGAACTAGTAAAAAAAGGGCACAAATTTCTTTCAAAAACCGATAGTGAAGTGATCGTTCATGCGTATGAAGAATGGGGGGCAAGATGCCTTGAACGCTTCAATGGAATGTGGGCATTTGCTCTTTGGGATGATAAGAAACAACAACTTTTTTGCGCTCGCGATCGATTCGGAATAAAACCATTTTATTATACAGAAATTGCAGGTTCATTTATTTTTGCTTCAGAGATTAAGGCTTTACTCGAACATCCAGATGTTGGAAAAAATCCAGATAATGAGATGCTCTGCTCATACCTCACATGGGGTGTTCACGATCACACAGACCGAACAATGTTCTCAAATATTTTCCAGCTTCGTCCTGCACATGCAATGATGGTAACTGTAAAAGGACAAAATACACCAGTTCGATACTGGGATGTTAAAGTAAACCCCTTCTTCACATCCGACATTCAAAACTCGGATATTTCATCAAACCTTTTCACCCTACTTAAAGACGCGGTTCGGATTCATCTTCGCAGTGATGTGGCAATCGGTACATGTCTCTCGGGCGGGATCGATTCTTCAACAATTGTTGCATTGATCAACGATCTAATTCAGAAAGATTCGCCCGAAAGTATAGGGACAAGACAGAAGACATTCTCTGCTGTTTTTGATGACACACGTTTCGATGAGAGCCAGTATATCAACGAAGTTGTTAATGGGACGAGTGTTGATGCTTACCGAACACAACCCGACCCACAGCAAGTTTTGAAAGATCTCCATCAACTTCTCTACATACAGGATGAACCATTTGGTTCTCTTTCAATTTATGCACAATACCGTGTTATGCAATTGGCTTCAAAACGAGTGAAGGTTGTTCTTGATGGACAGGGCGCGGATGAGCTTCTCGCAGGATACCTTGCCTATCAGAGTTGCTCAATTAGAGGGTTGATTCGATCGTTTCACTTGTTAACCGCACTCCGCGAAATTATTGGTGCGTTTCGATACCACCGAGCGTTTTTCTTTGATTCTCTCCAACAATTATTAATTCGGGCAAAACGAAGACACCTTTTGCAGGTTTTGTGCCCAAATTTTAACCGGTATAATGGAACCCTAGATCAAGTTCTTTACCGTGAATTAATGATAACAAATCTACCTGCACTACTCCATTATGAAGATCGCAATTCGATGGCCTTCTCTATTGAGTCGAGAGTTCCCTACCTCGATGTACGTTTGGTGGAATATCTTACATCCTTACCACAAGATCAGAAAATAAAAAATGGTGTAACTAAATATGCGCTAAGACGTGCGATTAGGGGGGTAATCCCCGAATCTATTCGATGTCGTATGGATAAGATGGGGTTTGTTACACCAGAAGAAATTTGGATGGCCGAAGATCTTCAGCCATTTGTATTGACAATACTCACATCAGAAAATTTCAAAAAACGGCCTTACTGGGACGCATCAGCAGTCACAAAGAGTTATCAAGAGTTCCTTGATGGAAAATCTCAATATTCTCCAGAACTATTTCGTATAGTCTGTGCTGAATTATGGTTGGAGATTTTCTTTGACAAAAAGAATACAAATCCTATAAATGTTGAATCCTGAAAGATTAATGTGATATCACATTAGGTATTGACCTGAAAGAACGTTCGAGATCAAATTTAAATTGGGAAGTTCCAATGAAATCTATCATCCTTGCAGGAGGTGTCGGAACCCGGCTCTGGCCGCTTTCCCGCGAATATTACCCAAAACAGTTCATGCAACTTGATCGGCAATCGCTTTTCCAGGACACATATAAACGGGCACTTAAAATTTCGAAACCCGAAGAAATTCTGGTTGTTACCAATGAAATACATCAATATCTTGCCCAAAACCAAATTGAAGAACTGGGTTATACCGTTCCTACACAAAACCTTCTGAAGGAACCAGTAGGAAAGAATACATTGCCCGCTATCACATGGGCTATGGCAAAGATCCGAACAAAAGAAGATTCGGCATTTGTAGTGGTCTTTCCAAGCGATCACCTTTTGGGTGATGAGGCAATTTCCCAGATAATTGAGGCTCAGTCTCTCGCAAAAGACTACCTTGTCACATTTGGTGTGAAACCAAGATCACCTCATACTGGTTATGGATATATCAAACCGGGTAAATCGTTGGGAAATGGTGCAGTTGTAGAGGCGTTCCGTGAGAAACCAGATGAAAAAACAGCACAAAAATATGTGAAAGAGGGTTATTTTTGGAATAGTGGGATATTCCTTTTGTTCACAAATGTTTTTTTTGATGAACTGAAATGTCACGCCCCTCATTTGTATAATGCTTTTGATGGCAAGGAACCTGATTACAAAAGCCTTGATGCAATTTCGATTGATTATGGTTTGCTTGAACATTCTAATCGTGTAGCTGTTATCCCACTCAATAGTGTTTGGAGCGATCTAGGAACATTTCGTGCACTCTATGAAGCACAACATCCCGACAAAGAAGGTAATGTCGGTTCTGCAGAGTACATGTCTGCGAAGAAGAATTATGTGTATGCACCAAAGAAACACGTTGGTTTGATTGGAGTTAACGACCTAATAATAGTTGATACAGCCGATGCACTCCTCGTTTGCGATAATCGGTCATCAGATTTGGTCAAACAGCTAGTAAATCGTTATAACAAACAAGGAGATCCAATCACAAAATTCCATAGACAAGTACATCGTCCGTGGGGATCTTATACTATACTTGAAACATCGCAATTTTACAAGATTAAACGGGTGACGGTAAAACCGGATCAACAGCTCTCATTACAGCTTCATCATCACCGTAGTGAGCATTGGGTTGTTGTCAGTGGTACAGCCCAAGTCGAACTTGATGGTGAGACCCACTTATTACATCAAGGAGAAAGCACATTTGTGCGTAGCGGTATACGGCACCGTCTTAGAAATCCCGGGGCCATACCACTTGAAGTGATCGAAGTTCAACTTGGGGAATATCTCGAAGAAGATGATATTGTTCGGTTTGATGACGATTATGGTAGAAGTTAAAATTACGTCTATATTCTACTGTTGAATTCGCTATCTTCGTTACGTCCTTTTATCTTGATTAAACCAAGCTAATTATCAACGAGACATTCTTTTTTATTGCCGATTAGTTCTTCTCGTCCAACCATTTTAAGTCCTTTTAACACAAATTTCCTGTTTTTGGGATCGCGATATTGCAGGAGTGCTCGCTGTATTCTCTTATCTAAACCCTTAGGTACATAAACTGGTTTGAGGGAGAGAGGGTCAAGACCGGTGTAGTACATACAGGTCGACACGCTCATTGGAGTTGGTGTGAAATCCTGTACTTGTTCTGTATACAAATTATGAGTGTGAATATAGACTGCAAGATCGACCATATCAGCAATTGTACAGCAAGGATGCCCTGATAAGAAATAAGGTAGAAGATACTGTCTCTTTGATTTATTCTGCTGGAGTTTTTCAAACCGGCATCTAAATGCTTCAAAAATGGAGCTATCTGGCTTGTTCATACAAGCAGTAACATGTTGGGAAATATGCTCAGGAGCGACTTTAAGGTGTCCGGAGATATGACGTTTGCAGATCTTTTTAAGATACCCGCTATTATCAGCGAGGACAAGGTCATGGCGTATTCCCGAAGAAATAAAAACTTTCCTTACTTTAGGAATCGTTTCCAAACACCCAAGGAGCTCAATCTGTCGTTCATGACTTATTAGCAGATTTGGACATGATGGACTGCAGAACTTATCTGAACAAGTGCCATATTTATTCCACTGTAAACAATTTAATCCATACATATTTGCTGTGGGTCCACCGACATCATGTATAATCCCTTTAAATTCGGGCATCTTCGTCATCTTTTCCACTTCACGTACTATAGACCTAATGCTCCGACTCTGGATTATTCTTCCTTGATGATGTGTAAGTGCACAAAATGAGCAGGCCCCAAAACATCCTCGGTGCGAAGTAATAGAGAACTGCACAGATTCAAGAGCGGGTATAGGAAGTTGGTATGATGGATGTGTTCGTCGGCTGAATGGAAGGTCGTATATATGATCAATCTCTTCTGTAGTGAGAGGGAGTGCTGGGCGGTTTTGGATGATAACGGTCTTTGGATGTAATTGAGCGACAGTATGTCCTCGAATGGGATCTTGTTCTGCGTAATGGATGGCAAACGCCTTTGCGTATTTTTTCTTATCCTGTGAAACCTCTTGGAATGAAGGGAGTTCCACAATGTCCTGTTTAGATTTGACTCGCCATTCAGATAGTACTTGTTTATACACAATTCCTCGGATATCTCGGATCTGTTCAATAGGGACACCAAGATCAAGTTGTTGAGCGATCTCACACATCTGTCGTTCACCCATTCCAAAAACAAGGAGATTAGCAGGTGCATCTGCGAGTATTGATTGTCTAACTCGATCTTGCCAAAAATCGTAGTGAGCAAACCTGCGAAGGCTTGCTTCAATACCTCCGATAACAATTGGAATGTCTGGGAAAAGTGCATGGATTCGTTCCGTATAGACAATTGTTGCTCGATCTGGACGATGTGGGATCCCTCCTGGTGAGTAGACATCTTTGCTACGCCTTTTAAGGTTTGGTGTGAAGTTATTGACCATAGAATCGACATTACCTGAAGATATTCCAAAAAAAAGACGGGGTTTACCTAAAACAGTAAAATCTTTATCACTCGTCCAATTAGGTTGTGCAATGATACCTATAGCGTAACCAGCATCCCATAGTACCCGCCCAATTAGTGCGGTTCCAAATGATGGATGATCGATGTAAGCATCACCGGTAATAAGTATGATGTCGAATTGGGATATGCCAAGCTTTTTGGCTTCTTTAAACGACATCGGAAGAATTGGGGGGTTTGGAAACATATGACGATAACCAGAATGGTTAATTACAATATATAATCTAAAGAGAGTGCGCAGGGGTTTTTGGTTCTTATCGTTGAGTTAAATCTCGTATTATTTCAGCAAGTCCACCAGGCAATTCATCCTTGGCTTGTTCTTCTGTCGATTTTTCGCCTTTTTGGAGAGGGTTGGATTCTTCACTATCCCCGTTAGAATCATTATCTTGAGAGGAGCCGAGAACAGGGAGATACATTTGCGTTCGTTGATCAAATTCCCGCCTACCCTGTAGGCCAATAAATTCTGTGATGACCGCTTCTATGATAAGATAGGTAGTCGCTTTTTCCCGTAGACAACCAGTAAGGGCATGTCCAGCACGTCCAACTGATGCGTGGTAATGGATGTGCGGGCCGCCATCACCAGGATAGATACTCCCAATCCCAAACACTTCCCACCCACCTTCGAACATTACAAAATGAGGGAGGGGGGGGATCACGGGTTCTTCGGGACCAGTGACCATCCTGCCATTCATCAGGGCCCCAAGAAAAATTACAGATCCTAATTGAATATTTTTATCAGCTATGAAGCGGCGTATCGATGCAATGAGGTCCTCACCATCGTCAATTCGAATTATAAAGACCCTACCGACTTGCCCCTCAGCATATTGCATATACTCAAGTTCCCTCTCTCAAGTTGATATTATTTATGAACTATTCATCATTACTAATGGAATAATAAGGAAAATTGGGTTGGAATTATCCCCCAAGCTCCCCCCTCTATCCCCAAATTTACTACCATTTAAAATTCAATTTTTGGGGGTGTCTTAATTGCATCTTCAAACTGGAGGTAGTCAAGTTTTAGTAAACCTATGAGCCGTCCGATAAAGTTCGATGGAATTGTATCAAGCATCGTATTGAATTCTTGCGATATGTTGTTGTAAGTATAACGCTGGCGAGCGATCTCGTCTTCCAATCCTTTAATTGAGTCCATAAGGTTAGTGACTGTTGTGGAAGTCTTTAGCTCTGGGTAGTTTTCTGCCACAGCAAATAATCGCCCTAAAAGTGAACGTGATTCTGCTTCCACTTTATTGAGATCTCCTGGACTGGCGGTAGCAACACTTGTTCGCATTGCAGTTACTCTTTCAAAAGTTTCACGTTCGAATTTTGCGTAACTCTTTACCGCACCTAGCAATTGTTCGATCATATCAAGCCTTTTCTTCATTGCGACACGTATCTGTCCAAGTGTTGCCTCAGAAGAATTCTTCAAGGTGTAGAAACGGTTGTAGATCCCAACTATCCAGAGTATCAACCCAATAACAATGAGGGTAATGACGCCCAATACAATCCATAAAATGATTCCTTCGAACATCGTTTATCAGAATACAGATTATTTTTTTCAAGAGATAAGATAATAGGGAACTAATATCTGATACTTAATGAGTGGATTTGAACACGAAATCCTAGAAAATAGCAGTGTCGGTTTAATGAAGGTAATCTTTGCATCACCTTTCTTTAAATTATAAAAGGTGATGTCTCACTTGTCGTCTCTTTTTTCCAAAATCTTTTGCATAATCTGGTGGAGCTAAGACAGAGACATTACGAGTTACCATACATTAATGGTGAACTATAAAGATTCATTAGGATATAGAAGAAAAAATTGGAAAGTATAATTGTCTTGATTTCAATATACTTTTAATCAAAAAACCTAATTACTCTCTAACCAACAAAATAAAGAAGAAAATGAGAGGCAGAATCAAAATATTAAGTTTTATCGGGATCGTCATTTTTATTTTTATTTTATATCGAATTAATCTCTCTGACATTTTGACAATATTATTGAAAACCAATATACCCCTTCTTTTTCTTGCTATATCACTAAACTTTATTGCTGTTGTGCCCAAAGCCCTGAAATGGAAAATTATTGTAAATTCACAAAAAAAAGCCTTCAGTTTGATTGAAAGCATCAAAGCATTTTTTGTGGGTTTTGCATTTTCTACGTTAACACCGGCAAAAGTAGGAGATTTTATTAAAGTATTTTATATAAGTGATAAAGACTACAGAGTTGGAAAAGCACTTTCAACAATCGTGATTGACCGCCTTATTGATATCGTCTTGCTATTATCTTTGGCCTTAATAGGGATCTACACATTTTCAATCCTATTTCATATTGAAATTCTATCTATCGGAACTCTTGTTATTATTGCGATTTCCTTAATACTCGGATTTTATATTATGTTAAACAAAGAAATCTTATCAGCAATATTGAGGCCATTTTTTAACTTTTTTGTACCGAAACAATTGAAAGACAAAATATCTGATTACTATCATGATTTTTTTATTGGACTTTCAATTTATTTTTCGGACCGTCAATGCTTTTTTTCCAGTATCTTCATTGGAATCGTCTCTTGGATACCTCCCTTTTTATATGCATACGTTTTGGCTCTTTCTATTGGAATTAATGTGGATATTTTCTTTTTTGTTCTCGTTATACCAATTATAAGTCTACTTGATCTTTTACCGATTAGCATTTCAGGAATCGGCACTCGGGATATAGCATTAATTTTTCTCTTTGGGCTTAAAGGAATTGCCCCGGAACAAGCAATTGCATTTTCATTAATCTACTTATTTTTAAGCTATTGGTTAATCGCATTAATTGGTGCGGCAATTTGGTTAAAATACCCTATTAAAATAGGTAACGAATTCAATTAAGATTGGAGGTTGTTTTACTCGCTATTACCCCGATTGCGTACGCATAATATTGTTTTGCTGGAAAAAATTTCTCAATTTTGCCTAAGCGCCACCTTAATGTCACTGAAAAGAGTTCCTTATCATTGGTTGCAAGTGGAGGTAAAACTTGTAAACCGAAGATTTCTTCAACGATCAGACCTGCTCGATCGATTGCATTCTTCAATCGAGTTGGAGAATAGTCTTCTTCATACCCAAACTCAAAATTTTTCATCATGACCGAAACCCATTTTCCTACTTTATACCACAAACAGTAGGTATTAGGTACGATAACAAGTAGTCTGCCAGTAGGCTTTAATATTCGTGCCATTTCTTTAATCGCAGATACGTTCATCGGATCTTTGAAGTGTTCAATTACACCAGAATTGTAAATGAAGTCAAAAGTATTGTTTTGAAAAGGCATATCAAAGATATTTGCAAGAACTACGTGTCGACAATTTTTTTTTGCGTGCTGTAAAGCTGCAGGAGACATATCAATGCCAAACGTTTCATGATGTGTTGAAAAAAGTGCAAGTGTCTGACCTGTCCCGCACCCAGCCTCTATAACTTTTGAACCGCTTTTCAGATCACTGTCTATATACTTTAAAAAATCAAGATATTTTAAGCTATAATCACTCGTAATTAATGATTTTGTCCAGACCTTCTCCCAAACATCTTCGGCCATACAGATTGCTACACTTAGTTGCTTGACATATTGGACTGGAAAATATATATGTCGCGTATCAAAAAAACTCTCATTTTCATTGAGAGCAAAAAATATAGAATCCGCCATGATTTCGAAATAAGGATCCTTTTAAGGTATTTCTACACAGAGTAAATAGAGTAATTTTATGATCTCTATTATTATCCCTCTCTATAATGAGAGAGAGAATATCATCCGATACCAACAGGATCTATTTCCTATAATTGATAATATAGCATTGACCTACAATGAAAAAATTGAATATATCATGATTGATGATGGTAGCAAGGATGATACTGTTGCACAACTTAGAAAAGTTGCGAATGGACGTTTGGATACTACGATACTTTATCATGAGATCAACAGAGGTATGGGAAATGCTATAAAAACGGGTGTTGCAGCAAGTAAAGGAGAATTCATCATAACGATGGATGCTGATCTTACATTCCGACCAGCGGATGTTTCCAAACTTATCGAAAAGCTCAGGGAAACAGGAGCTGACTGCGTATCCGGTTCACCTTATCTTCAAAAGGGATTAATAGAGGAAGTGCCCCCATTCAGATTGTTCCTTAGTAAAACAGTAAATTTTCTTTACCGTCTTTTGCTAAGATCTAACATTACTTGTGTTAGTCCGATTTTTCGCTTATATAAGCGGCAGATTTTTAATGAGATGAAAATTACAAGTAGTAATTTTGAGATTAATGCAGAAATTATATCAAAATTAATTATGACAGGAAAAAAGGTAGTTGAAGTTCCGGTCCCATTGCTCAAGAGACGTTTTGGAAATTCAAAAATCAACATAATAAAAGAAATAAAAAATTATCTTTCCCTATTTTACAAAATTTTCAGGACGAAATATCTTCATAAAGAATGGATATAACCAAGATTGATTGACAATATTGTACAAATTTTTTATATTTTTGACATTCGAAATTTTTTTTTGACTGAGTGCAGGAATTTATGGAAATTTCCTTAACTTAAAATACGAATCATTTGATAACCAACTACCATGATTGCTGTCATTCTTGGTACCCGTCCTGATATCATCAAGATGTCTCCAATTATCAGATCCTGCGAAAAAAATGGTGTAGATTATTTTGTTCTCCACACCGGCCAGCATTATTCGTATGAGATGGACCGGGTCTTCTTTGAGGAACTCGGCCTTCCCGCACCGGACTTCAATCTCGATGTTGGGTCAAAGAGCCATGCGGAGCAGACTGGCCTGATCATGACCGGGATCGAGAAGATCCTAAAAAAGGAGAGACCAGATGTAGTGCTCGTACAAGGGGACACTAACACAGCCCTTGCCGGAACCCTTGCTGCATCCAAGTGCTATGTCCGCGAAGGTTCCTCGCAGCCCATCGATGTCGGGCATGTCGAGGCAGGCCTGCGGAGTTTCGACCGCTCGATGCCGGAGGAGGTGAACCGGATCGTTGCAGATCATCTCTCCCGGTATCTTTTTGCCCCGACAGAAAAGGCACGGGAGTACCTCTGCCGTGAGGGGATCCCCGACGAGAAGATATTCGTTACAGGCAACACGATTGTAGACGCCGTCCGGGAGACCCTCTTCCTCTCGAAGAAACGGGCGGATACCCTAAGGGACCTCGGTCTCTCTTGTGACAGTTATTTCCTCGTCACCCTGCACCGGCAGGAGAACGTCGATAATAAGCAGCGGCTGAAAGGAATCCTTGACGGCCTCGCACAAATCCATGAACGGGCCGGGATGCTCCTTGTCTTCCCGATCCATCCTCGGACGGAAAGAATGATCACATCGTTTGGACTGAAATTGAAAGGGTTCCAGATAATCAAGCCACTCGGTTTTCTGGATTTTCTCCAGCTCGAATCCCATGCCCGCCTCGTCCTCACGGATTCCGGGGGCGTGCAGGAAGAAACGTGTATCCTCAATGTCCCGTGTGTGACCATCCGGGATTCCACCGAAAGGCCAGAGACGGTCGATGTGGGAGCAAACATCATCGCAGGTGTCGACCCGGTCTCCATCATCGAAGCTGCAGACCGGATGCTTACATGTTCAAGATCATGGAAGAACCCGTTCGGTGACGGCAAGACCGGCGACCGGATTATTAAGATTCTCACGCCGATGTGAAATGGTGATTCTTTTTGCTGTTGTAAGGTGTGTGCCAGACAAAATTGAGATTATTGCGGGATTCTTTTCCGTATCGTCTTTAACAACCCCTCCTTCGGGCGGATAATCGCGAACACGAGTATCAGGAGGGCAAGATACTGGAGCGTGAAGAAGAAGAGTGTCAGATACCAGCCGGAAGATCCCGCCCCGTTCGTGTATTTGAGGTTCGTGTAGAAACTGCCAAACATCAAGGGGAACTCGATGTAGGCAAAAATCTGCACGATAAAGAAGAGGACGACCTTGTAGATGTCATCCGCGACCAGGAGACAGAGGAACGGAGTGAACCACACGATATACTGAGGGCTGTGGAACTTGGTGAAAACAATTATCGCGATGAGAGCACAGAGCAGCGTTTTCAGGAGCGTAACCGGCCTCTTCTCGGTATCCATGTAAGCGTTGTAGAGAAGGTACAGCACGGTAATTCCCATCAGTCCGTACATGACCAGAGACACATTCTCCGGTGAGATAGCGATATGCCCGACTCCGCTGAACCAGGAGTAGAGTGTGTAAGTCGCGGTGTTCACGTACACCCCAACGCTTGCACCAGTGGCGAAGAGATAAGTCTGGATGGCCTCAGGGCGGATAATAAGTACCGGCAGGAGGAGGACAAGCGAGAGCGGAACCATCACTTTGAGGACAGCAATGATCTCATCTTTGATTGAGCTCTTCTTGGTATTGTAAAGGATCAGGAACGGGAATGCAATCGCCGGGAAGATCTTGGTAAAGAAACCAAGGCCAGCTGCAATATAGCCCTTCATGTTCATCCCATAGATCGTGAAGACGACCGCGAGCACCAGCAGGCAGGTCGGGAACGCATCGTACTTAGTCAGGACAAAATAGGAAGTTGAGAAGGCCGTTGCATAGATGAGTCCCGAAAGGAACGCGGTCTCTTCATTATAGATTTTCAGGGCAATGAAGTAGATGCAAATCAGGGTAAGGATATCGCAGAGCACCATGAGGAACTGGAACGTGTATACAAACGCCATTGCGTTCTGAAATGCAAGAGCCGGGACTAGGGCGATGGTGATCGGAACAAACACCAGGATCGGATAATCGAAACTGTAATTCACATAAGGAATCTGGCCTTGGGTGAGCATAACGGCATGATTAAGATAGACCCCAAGATCAAAATAGTCGATAAACGAGTGAAAAATCACCGGCGTCACGAAAAGCACGACAAGTTTCGTCAGAATGGATATAGCAATAAGATAGAGGATATGACGCTTTACAGTCTGCAGATCAACATTTTCAAATGTGGCGCTGAGGAACTCCAATGACCTCTTCCCATTTCTTCCTCCCATTTCAGAGGGTTCTTCCTTGTTTTTCTTTTTCTTACCCATAACCATTCTCCATTTCTTGTCGCACCCGAAGGGTTCTGTATGTATCTTTTCTACAAATAACCTCGGAATTTATTCCGGTGAGCAATACAATGAAACTACAGCTATGTCCGCCCCCACGTGATCCTGCGGTTGACAAGGAAATTCCAGGTAAAGCCTATGAGGATACCGATCAGATCGGAAAGAAAAATATTCATACCGATTACTTGGACGAGGAGGATCGCAATCCCGTAGTTGATCGCAGCCCCCCCAGCAGAAATTACATAAAAAAATCCCAGACGCCGCCATATGCTGGTTACGGATCTCTTGGGAGAGGTCTTGAATGTCCAAAGATCGTTCCAGAGGAAGTTATTCAGGATCGAGATTGCGATTGCAAAAAATAATGCGATATACCCGGATATGCCGGACATCAAAAGTAACTGAAGTATAGCTAAGTTGACAATAATTCCCGAAACGCCGACAAGGCCAAACTTGAACACTTTTTTCCATTCCCGCCACGCAGCGCTCTGGTGATGCGAGAAAGAATACAGGGTGATATTCAAAACCTGCTGTGCGTACTCGATGATTGTTTTGATCTTCAGCTTGCTTGCCCCGATCTCCCGGTCACTGAACTCGAACGGTATCTCCTTATCGTTCTCCCAGACACCTTTCCCCAGCACCTCAAGGAGGATTTTGTAACCACGGGGCTTGAGCTGCGCTTGTGTCACCACACTTTTCCTGACAGCAAAAAAGCCGCTCACCGGGTCGGTAATATCGGGAAAGAGGACCCGTCCCAGGAACGTTGCCCCAAGGGAGATGACCCGCCGCTTGAGAGGCCATTTTCTGATGCCTCCTCCTTCCATATACCGGCTGCCTATGACGACATCGGTGCCTGCCCGGATTTCTTCATACATCTTTGGGATGATAGAGGGGGGATGGGAAAAGTCGGCGTCGATGACAACAAAGACCTCTGAAGATGCATGGAGAAAACCATCGGCAACGGACTGCGAGAGCCCATGATCGGAGGTCCTGACCAGCAGGCTGACATTCGTTTTTGCCTTCTTCAGTTCGTTGACGATGCCGATGGTGCCATCCGGGGAGTTGTCATCGACGACCAGGATCTCCCCGTTAAGCGAACTTTTCGAGAGGACCTCATCAACTTCGATTACGATCTTCCTGATATTCGCCTCTTCATTGAAGGTGGGGATAATCACCGTCAGGTCGTACATGCTACGCAAAATCCAGGTAGGTTTAGCCGGAAACGAAGAGCGCGATGCCGGTAGTCTGTCCAATCGGTTTTGTGTGTCCTTTCAGCCATGCGACTGCATCTCCCGCAGGATTCGCGGAGTAAATATCATTGGTGACGACATAATATATCGTGTTATTCGCTTTCCGCGCATCTATCGCATCCAGATCCTTTGCGGTCGTTGCCCCGAATTCAATAATCCCAAATGAGCTGTTGGTGTAATAATAATCGAACGGCTGGGCGATGTAACCCGGGATAAGGACAACGAAGTCCCCCGGTTTTGCTATTTGCTGCATTTGTCTTGAAAAGCCTCTCCAGTCCTCCTTGGTATATTGCGTGTAATAGCTCGCGAAGAACGGATTGGTGACACTGAGCAGAACCATCAGCGCAACAAAGCCATATACTACACCGCGGTTACTGATGAGGGTAAAAACGGGTTTGTAGGCAAGGGCAATCCCGACAAAATAGACCGGTACAAGGATGATGAGATACCTTGGAACCATCGGGATCTGGTATGATAGGAACCAGCTGATGGCAAAAGGAAGTAGGGTAAGTGCTACAAGGAAGATCCCTTTTTTCCTGTCAAGAAGGAAGGCCTGAGCAATTCCCACGGCGAACAAGATCAGGAACAAGTACATCAATGTCGTGGAAAACCCGGACATCTCCCTGAAAGTCTCGATGATGATATCGATACCTTGTATCCCAAATGTGGGTGCGGATGCCGTTCTTTTCGCAAAGAGCTGGATCGTGACGATGATCAGCGGCATGCAGATAATGGTAAACACCACTCCTGCCAGAATAAGAGGTTTGAACGTTCTGATGTCCTGCCGGAACTCCGGGATCTTCACCGCAAGGGCATAGAGGCCTAGGACTCCGATCATAACTAGGGTGTAGAAATGGGACCAGAAGGCAAGGGCCGAAAAGACACCGAAAAGGATCCAGTATGTTCTCTCATTGGTTTTCAGGGCCTTAAGGAAAAAAAACGTGGCGAATGCAACAAAGAAGAGGCCCATGGAGTATGCCCTGGCTTCCTGAGAGTAATAGATGAGGAACGGGGAGAAGGTACATGCCGCTGCCGCAATAATCCCGACATTCCTGTCAATGAACTCCTTCCCAATAAAATACATAAGGGGAATGGTCAGGACGCCCAGCAGTGCCGGTACAATTCTCATGATAACTTCGCTAATCCCGATGGTCAGCATGAGATGCTCAACCCAGTAGAACAGGGGCGGGTTGAATTCTCCTGCAGTCGTTGCCTGCCAGATTCCCGAAATCGACATTGAGGCAAAGGTATAGGTCGAGGCTTCATCAAGCCAGATTGAATTGAAGCCAAGATTGTAAAACCGCAGAAAGAATCCGATGAGAGTGAGAGCAACAAGAAGTTGAATATAATGGCTTTTAGTAAAAAGGGTTATGAATGATTTAATTGAAAAAATTTTATTAATTTCGGTTGTAGGTATTTGATTTTTATCGAGATTGCAATCATCCAAAATTTTTACCTTTTTACCTTTTTGACGCCCCTCTCCTTTTTTTACCATCGCAATCACTAGCTATTACGTAATTATTGCAATATAGTTAACTCAAATATATGGGTAATTCGTGAATGAAAAAATGGTAATCGAAAAAAAATTTGATAATTTTTTTTATAATTTCGTTATTCAGCTTTATCAAATAATAATGGAGATTTCAATTTTTTAAGAAGTTCTGACTGATTTCTTACAATAGTTGCAGATTGTTCAAGCATCAGGTTTACAAGCTCGTGCTTCCCAACCCTTCGAAAATCGGTTCTTAATGCAATTATTGGTTTATTTAACGCAGTGGCATACCCCATTTCCCACGCAGTTCCAGAATCAGCGTCGGACCCATCAATGATTGCAACAATGATATCCGCATCTTCTAATCCCTTTTTATTCGATTCGAAGATTCTTTTATGTTCAATATCATCCCTTTTGTAAGAATTATCACCGATATCTTGTGGAACGTACACCTCAAACAGATTTTTTTCCAATAGCTCCACAATGAGTGTATTAAATATCCGTTCGGCCTCAGTGAACAACGGTGCCGCCAAGTATATCCGATATTTTGCAAATTCGAGAACATCGATTGCTTTGATTGTGGGGAAACGTGCAAGAAAAACCCCTCTTCCCACCCTTTTTGGCAATTCATTACCTGGATTGCCGTAATAAGTTGTCGTAACACCACAAGTGGGTGATGAATTGACTCCTAAAATAAATAGTGGATACCCCCGAGTATCGATAACCTCATGTACCTTCAATTCAAGTAAATCCAACATTGAAGTAAAGTCGGGTGTATTTAATCTTTCAAGAAATGTTCCCGGTTTTCTTTTTAATCCCAAATACAATGTTTCCGGACAGGGTAATGGAAAAATTTCAATACCAAACTTTTCGCAACGTTTAATAGATTGGTTGAATCCGTCAATATCAGATGGTTTCGTAATTCCTTCGGCTCGTAAAGAGGGATTCAAGATGCACGGGCATACAAGCACGAACATTGATAGATAGTAGATTTCAACAGATGATCAATGATTCCTCTATTTGCCTATCGCGACAATACCTGTGACCCTAGAAAATGCACAGTAAAAAAGCTTGGAAAAGCGGGGTATATTAAAATTTTAACAAAGATAGGCCAAATACCTAGAAATTCTCTTCTTCTTGATCCTACATCCGAGAGAGCACTCTCTCCCGCAGATCGATCAGTAAAATCTATCACAGTATTTGATTGCTCTTGGGAAGTGTTAGACACGGGTTCATTAAGTTCTTGGCGTATTCGCAGAGCACTTCCATTTTTAATTGCAGCAAACCCTGTAAACTTCGGAAAACCGTATAAGCTTTCTTCGGTTGAAGCACTTGCTGCAGCGTTATTCATACTTGGTGAAAAACAACAAGCGAATGACATTCTTGCAAAAGTCTCCTGGGGTATTCGTTTCTTAGAGGTTAATAAAGAACCTCTTGAACTATATTCAAAAGCTCAAGATAGTTCGGAAGTAGTGAAGATCCAGCATCTTTTTATTTAATATCAATGATTCGGATTGTTACTAGTGATACCTAATATTAAAAGAAAAATCTCTGAATTAAAACATGAGTTACATGCACTTAAGGTGTATTCCAATGAGGACCTAGCAAATATCATAAAAGAAGTTGGTTTTAAATGTGATCTTTGTGGTAGGTGCTGCACTAATGAATTTAATGACCACGTTTTTCTCCTAGATCGAGACACAACTATAATCAAGGAAATTGAGCCCACCGCACTCGTACCGGCACCGTATTACGAGCTCTGTGACCAATATGGTAGATTTTATGTGTGTGGTTATTCATTACGTACTCAACATGATGGAAGTTGTATTTTTCTTGAGAGGGGTTCGTGCCGAATCTACAATCATAGGCTAACGATATGTAGGATTTACCCCTATATGCTCCACAGAGAACCTGATGAAAAGGGAATTATTGATTGGCGCCAGATAAGTGGACTGAATCAACATGGAATTTACCACACAGATATTCCTGTAGAAGAGTGCCAGCGTATTGCACAGTTAACTAAAGAGTATGAAGAGTCGTTCCTATTACATGAGATATCTTTCTTGGAGAGGATGAACGAATTTTTTTCTAAACATAAATTACGACATGTTCGAAAAGTGTATAATGATCGATTGCAATCATACAACAGTGGAGCAGAAATCAATGTGTTTGTTTATTACAAAGGAAATTTGGAATTAAATAAACTTAAAAAAATCTTGTAAGGTTACTTTATTTTTAGAGACTTTAGAGACTTAAATGAAGTCATAAACACCTAATCGATTTGTATTTAATCAGAAAGATTTTTGTTACGCAGTTCATATAACAATCGGTTTTTAGCCGTTTTACAATACCCCTTATCAAACTCGATTCCAATGCCGTAACGGCTGTTTCTATATGCAGCGACAAGTGTACTTCCGCTTCCCATAAATGGATCCAAAATCGTATCTCCAACAAAACTGAAGAGTTTCATACAACGTTTTGGAAGCTCGAGCGGAAATGGGGCGGGGTGATTGACCTTTTTTTTACTCTCACCGGTGAACGACCACAGACCATTTGTCCATGATATAAATTCTTCTCGTGTGATATCAGAAACTTTAGTTCCAGTAGTTTTTTTCCATTGGCCCTTATAAAACACTACAATCAATTCAACAGGTGTAATTACGTACGGTGCAGAAGGATTCATCCAAGAACCCCAAGCGGTTCGGCGAGAGATATTGCCTTCATTCCAGACAATTGTTGTATGATATTTGAAGCCACTTTTCTTTGCAATCGTTGTGAGATCGGCACCGATACTCTGCTGACCACCCCGATTCTTATCTAGAGGGATGTTGAGACAAAATCGCCCTGTTATTGCAAGCCAACGATAACAACGAGAAAGCCAACTTTTTGAGAATTTTAAGTACTCATCATAAGACAGCCCATCGTTATGCGAGGAATATTGAATGTCGACATTATACGGTGGAGAGGTGATAACGAGATCAATACTGCACCTCTTTATTAGATGCGTTTTTAGCATATCTTCGTTGATGATAGTCAACCGATCAGACTGGAAAAAAACAGGTTGGGCTTTCATGGTTTTCTTTTTTACCCGTATATTTTCCCTTATTTTTTATAAAATTTTGCAATAAACAAAAATTGTAGATAAGAATATTTTTGCCGATTTCCATCGTCTTCAAATTAAGTAACATTTATCTCATATTATTCATACCCTTTCCGTATATGATCAAGGTTGCTATCAATGGATATGGGACTGTCGGTAAACGTGTTGCTGATGTCGTTGCTGCTCAGAAGGATATGAAAGTCGTTGGTGTCTCAAAGACACGCCCTAATGCTGAAGCGTTTGTCGCAAAGAAAAAGGGGTATCCGCTTTATATCGCTGATATTTCTAAAAAGCCTTCTTTTGAAAAAGTTGGTTTGTCTGTTGCAGGATCTGTTGACGATATGTGCAAAAATGCAGATGTAGTTGTTGATGCTACACCCGGTGATGTTGGTGCAACAAACAAACCTCTTTATGAAAAGTTAGGTGTGAAGGCAATCTGGCAAGGTGGAGAAGACCACGAAGTTGCTGGTTTTTCCTTTAATTCATCATGCAACTATAAGGATGCAATCGGCAGGCAGTTTGTTCGTGTCGTATCTTGCAATACAACAGGACTTTGCCGTATTATTCATGCAATTGATCAAGAGTATGGTGTCGCCCACGTACATGCAATAATGGTTCGACGAGGATCAGATCCGGGAGAAATCAAGAAAGGTCCAATTGATGCTGTTGTTCTTGATCCAGTTGGTGTTCCCAGCCACCATGGGCCAGATGTCCAGACCGTACTTCCCCAAATCTCAATTACAACCATGGCAATGATTGTTCCAACTACAATGATGCATATGCATGCGGTGCAGATTACGACAAAAAGGGACATTGCACGCGAACGTGTGATTGATCTCATCATGAAACATCCCCGCATGGGACTTATTAAAAAAAGTTTGGGCATAAAGAGTACCGCTGAACTAAAGGAATTTGCAATGGATCTTGGTAGACAACGAGCCGATTTATATGAGAATTGTATTTTTGAAGAATCCATATATGCAAAAGGAAAAGAGCTTTGTTTTTTCCAAGGTATACACCAAGAAGCAGATATTGTTGTAGAGAATATAGATGCCATTCGTGCAATGACGGGTATCGTTAAAGATGCTGCAAGTTCCATCAAGATGACTAACGAGGCAATCGGCTTTTCTCCCATTCAGAACAATCATTAACACCCAATATCACTCATTATTTTTAATGGATGCGTTCAAACTGGTTACACGCAATACTATCGAGATTGTTACTGAAGAAGAATTACGATCTCTTCTTTTAAAATCAAAAAAGCGAGTTTATGCTGGGTATGAACCAAGCGGCGAGATCCATCTTGGGCATCTCGTAACTGTAAATAAGTTGATTGATTTACAGGAAGCTGGTTTTGAGGTCATTGTACTGCTTGCAGATCTCCACGCCTTTCTCAACCGAAAAGGAACAATGAAAAGTATTCGGGAACTTGCCGATTATAATAAAAAGTGTTTCGAGGGATTGGGTCTGAAAAATGTAAAATTTATTCTCGGTTCAGACTTACAGCTTGATAGGAATTACGAATTGCTTGTATTCCAGCTTTCTCAGCAAATTACACTGAACCGTGCAACTCGAAGTATGGATGATGTTGGACGTCAAATGGACCACCCCACAGTCTCTCAGATGATTTATCCTATTATGCAGATGACAGATATCGCAATGCTTGAAGTAGATGCCGCTGTAGGTGGGATAGATCAACGTAAAATCCACATGCTCGCTCGCGAACACCTAATCAATTTTGGGTATCCCGCACCCGTTTGTATTCACAGTCCAATTCTTAATGGACTTGATGGAAAGAAGATGTCCTCATCGCAGGGAAATTATATATCTGTAGCAGATAGCGAAGATGAGATTCGAAAGAAGTGTCAAAAAGCATTTTGCCCACCAGAGATTACAGAAAATCCGATACTCCAGATTTATCAGTACCATATTTTTCCTCGTATTTCATCTGTTTCTATCCGCAGACCAGCTAAATTTGGCGGTGACCGAACTTATTCAAGCTATGAGGAACTAGAAAACGCATACAAGAAAAGCGAAATACACCCCCTCGATCTAAAAAAGACCTGTGGGGAATATCTTTGTGAGATATTATCTTCTGTAAGAGATTATTTACATTGAATTAGAAAATACCAAAAACGGTTGTAAAGCTTGTGAAGGTAGAAAAACGTCAGTTGCAATTTGATCAAAAGCTTGAAGAAATGGGCATGAGGATCAAAGATGCCGATCAACTTAAAGTTAAAGAAGATGTTTTTGATGAGATTACTTTGCTTGCACTGTATCGTTTGGTTCATAAAAAATGGTTATCGGCGATTGGAGGTTCGATTAGTACTGGAAAGGAAGCGAACATTTTTTTCGGGGAGCGAGGTAATCTCAATGTCGCTATCAAAATTTACCGTATCCGTACAGCAAATTTCAATGCGATGAGTGAGTACATCGTTGGAGATCGTCGTTTCTCAAATGTGAAAAAAAATCGAAAAGATTTGGTCTTCGCATGGACTAAAAAGGAGTTTTCAAACCTTTCGCGTGCACAAGAAGTGGGAATTCCAGTACCAGAACCCCTTGTTTGGGATAGGAATATCCTTTTGATGTCGTTTTTAGGTGAGGGGGAGCGCCCCTATCCTCAATTAAGATTGGCTAAAATAATGGATCCTGAAAGTGTATACAAGCAACTCATTGAATGTATCGATACACTTTACAACAAAGCAGAGCTTGTGCATGCCGATTTAAGCGAGTTCAATATATTATATGGTGACCGCCTTTATCTCATCGATATGGGTCAATCGGTTACTCGCGATCATCCGAATGCCCTCAGGTATTTAATGCGGGATATCAAGAACATAAATCGGTACTTCCGAACTCGATGTGCAATTCAAGAGGATATTAAGATCTTCAGCAAAATAACCCACCTCGATACTATAGAGCCTTAATAATTACTAAACAATACAATAGAGCAGATAAACACGTTCGGTGATAACAAAAGCTAGCAAAAACATACTACCAAGGCCATACTTAAGTGAGGTGTTCTGTCATGATGCAAGAGATCAAAGTTTCAGGTAACAGAATTGGTGCTCTAATTGGTAAAGGCGGTTCAACAAAGCGCGATCTTGAGACAAAATCCCAAACAATTCTCACAATTGATAGTAAGGAGGGGCTTGTTAAAATTGAAGCGTCTGACGAGAATGCAGTTTCTTTTCTTCGAACAATTGAAACAATCAATGCCATTAACCGTGGATTCTCACCCGAACGTGCGTTCGAACTTCTTGAGGATGAGGACCTCCTCTTAGATATAATTGACCTTTCAGGAATGGCTGAGGGGGCCCACCACCTAGACAGATTGCGGGGCCGAATAATCGGAAAGGATGGGCGGGCACGGGAACAAATTGAAGACATGACCGACGTAGAAATATCAATATATGGAAAAACTGTTGCGCTAATTGGGTATCCCGAACAGTTAAAGGTTGCAAGAGCCGCTATTGACATGTTGATTGAGGGAGTACCTCACGAGAATGTTTTCGCATTTCTTGATAAAAAGAAGAAAGAGGCAAAACAGAACCTTATCAGTTATTATTATTGATTGAAAATTAGAGTGAAAAACGAAGAGTGAATAAAAAAGATTTGTTCGAGGAGATATTTACTCGGTGTATTTTCTGATTCATAAATACACACTCCAAAAAACACCTTTTGTGTGAAGTAGGGTGGTTAAAAAATGCGTCTAAGCGAGTTGCCAATACCAGAAAATCTTCGCTATCAACTTACGACTGCTGGAATTATTGAGCTATACCCACCGCAAATAGAATGTGTCCAAAAAGGATTGTTTGAGAGAGAGAATCTGCTCATTGCAATCCCCACTGCAAGTGGAAAGACCTTAGTTGCTGAAATGGCTATGCACCACCACATTGCAGACGGGGGTAAGTGCCTTTATATTGTTCCACTAAAAGCGCTTGCATCAGAAAAGTACAATGAGTTCGGTAATAAAGGTGTGAAAGTTGGTATCTCAACAGGGGACTTCGACAGACGAGACGATAATCTCGGAAAAAATGATATTATTGTTGCCACATCCGAAAAAGTGGATTCACTTCTGCGCAACAATACTCCTTGGCTGACTAATATCACCCTTCTTGTAATTGATGAAATTCATCTTATCGATTCTCCAGATCGGGGCCCTACACTTGAAATGGTAATAGCAAAAATGCGGTATAAAAATCCGTTTTTACATATAATAGCACTCTCAGCAACAATCGGAAATACGCAAATTCTCGCTGACTGGCTTAATGCGAAACTTATCACTAGCAATTGGCGCCCTGTTGATCTTCACGAGGGGGTATTCTATGGAAATGTAATCCATTTTAAACATGGCGAGCGTTCTGTAAAAGTTGTTTCACGGAACTATGATGATCTAAATCTTTGTTTAGACACAATTGAAGAGGGAGGACAGTGCCTCGTCTTTGTATCCTCTCGAAAAAATGCCGAAGCTTTTGCAAAACGAGCGGCGTCTGCAATCAAACTTAAATCTTCCGCACTTGGGGAATTCGTGGTTCGTCTCGAATCTATTGCAGATACAGAGTTGGACAAGACACTTGCTTTGTGTGTATCAAACGGAGCTGCATTTCACCATGCTGGATTGCGTCGTGAGGCGAGAGCAATTGTTGAAGAGGGGTTCCGCAAAGGATTAATCAAATGTATTTCATCTACGCCCACGCTTGCAGCAGGCCTTAATTTGCCCGCTCGGAGAGTCGTTATTCGTGATTACCTCCGATTTTCTACGGCAGAGGGTATGCAACCTATTCCCGTTCGTGAATATCATCAGATGGCGGGGAGAGCCGGGCGCCCCCACCTTGATCCATATGGAGAGGCTGTTTTAATCGCTAAAGATGAGGGGATGGTAGAAGATCTCTTTGATTGGTATATCAACGCGTTACCAGAAGAGGTGCATTCAAAATTGGCAGAACGGTCTGCTCTGTATACACATGTTCTTTCTCTAATCGCAGCGGGATTTACACAAACTTGTGGCGAGCTTGCAGCATTTATGGAAAGAACATTCTATGCTCATGAACATAAAAAGGGGCGACTGATTCAAAGAACTGTCAACGCGGCGCTCGCGTTTCTTGCTGAATCAGATATGATTGTTGAAGTTGGGGAACATATCGGTGCAACAGAATTCGGAGCCGTTGTTTCGCGACTATACATTGATCCTCGAAGTGCTGAAATGATTGTTCGCCAATTGCATGCGCATAGTAATTATTCGGATTTGGGGGTTCTACAATTAGTCTGCAGTACACCAGACATGCCAAATCTCTATGTTCGTAATTCTGATGTAGGAGTATTATTGCGTGTGATTGAGAAAAAGGGGAACCTTTTGTGGATTGATCCACCAGAAGATCCAGATGAGATCGAGACTTTTTATCGGTCTCTTAAGACCGCACTTCTCCTATCGGATTGGATAGATGAGCTTTCGGATGAGAAGATCTGTGAGAGATATTCTGTAGGGCCTGGTGACATATTTGGAATGGTGGAAAACGTAAATTGGCTCCTTCATGCAAGTTCCGAGCTCGCTCGAATGTTTAAACCATCACTTCGTCCTTCAACACGCGAGCTCGAGATATGCATGAGATATGGAATTCGTCGCGAACTCCTTCCATTAGTTAAGTTGCGAGGGGTGGGTCGCGTTCGAGCCCGGAGGTTGTATAATCTTGGCATTACAACACCCGAAGCAATTTTGAATGCGGGGATTGAAGAAATTAGTAGATTTCTTGGTAGAGGTATATCTGAGCAAATCTTTGAACAACTCACAACAAAAAAAAGAACAAAAAAGACCGAGAGCGGGGATTTGTCTGATGAACAACAATCATCTCTTCTTTACTTTGGATAATGTATATGGATACAGTTGAACCCACTTTTGAAATCAGGACCGCCACCTTTTGTGTTAAAAATCGTGAAACTTTTCTGTATACATTACGACAGATTGCACGAGACCATGAAACGACGATTGTCTGTTTTGATGCAAATTTACTTGTTGGAAGACAACATGCAGAGGCTGCAATGTATCATGCAGTGCGATCATTTTATGGGGAAGCGACCATTGCAAACTCTCTTGAGATGGAAGCGCTACTTTATGCTTCTGGTACCCGACAGTGCTCCTCCGCCACCAGGTTTGGAGTTCATAATGGAGAGAACAACTCATATGTTTGCTGTTGCCCACCTCGAAAAAATGTTTGGATCGCTCTCCTGCAATTAATGACATTTGAGGATACGGGGTGGGATTCTCTAGATTCTGAAAAGCGATCGCGGTTAAAAATTCTTTTTTCGATTTCTGATGAGGAATTGAGCACTGTTGGGGAGTTGCGATTTTCTGACCTTGTTCTTGAGCGAGTGGCTCTTCTCGAGGTCTATCGTTAACAAAAATTTTTAATTTATTTAGGCAACAAAATTATCAATAAAAAATTTTTCCATTTGGGGGGGGGATCTTTTAAAAAATACGTTAATGTTTGCAGGGGATATATCACCTATTTTGCAGCATGCGATAGAATGTGGGTAATTTCTGGAATAATAAGTTGATTTGTTGCAAGTTTTACAGCTGCGTTTGATCCCGGTATACAAAAAATTACACATTTTCTGTAGATCCCAGCAATGGCACGAGATAACATCGCTGCTGTTCCAATTTCTTCATAACTTTTAAAGCGGAATAGTTCCCCAAAACCATCGATTACTTTTTCAAGGATGGGTTTTACCGCTTCAATCGTGATATCGTCGGAGGTTAGTCCCGTTCCACCATTAACAATAATACAATTTGCATGATGCGTTGCTTTCATAAGCTCTGATTTTATTGCGTCAAGGTTATCTTTTACAACAGCATAATACCCAACAGAGTGCCCCGAAGCTTTAACCAGTTCACATATTATCATACCACTAGAGTCTGTTTCTGGGGTTCTCGTACTAGAGACCGTAATAATACCAATTATAACGTTAATTTGTTGAATGTGCTCATTTTTCATAGTAATAAACGTATTGCTTATTGATAGTTAATAAAAGCGAGAGTTTGCCGTCCTTTTTGCAAATTGTCTTCAAAATACTAAGACCCCTTTGTTTCCACTGGAACTTTAATTTACTCTTTGTTTAATTTAATTGGGGTAATTTATTACAGAACTGAAAGAGGACTAAAGATTAATTTCAACTTAAGTTATATACCATTATTTTATAAATTTAATTTACTTATTGAAATGACTTTCGATAAGTATATATATAATTAAAATATACCTAAGAATGCCAGTATTATAAAAAAGAGATTAATCGTTAAAAAGCAAATTAAAAGTCCACAAGAAACGAAGGGGTCCCTAGGTAGCATAAAAATTTTATTTAATTCAAAAACGATGTATTAATCAAAAAAGATTGAATTTATATAAAAGAGTTAAAATTGGCACGATTCATTCATTTTTGATAAAATACGTTCATTTTATAGATATTCCATCGGAAACCACCGGGTTTATAAGTAGGACAAACGATCACCTTTTTTATTTCCAACCGCGAAGTCTCAGCTCCACAGTGAAGTTATGTCAAATAAAGAAGATATGTCAACAGGATTATTTCAAAAATATTTGTCAAGTAATAGAATATTTAAAGATCGAGAGGTACTTAGGCACTCATATCGTCCGCAAGTGTTACCCCATAGAAAACCTCAGATCGACGAAATCGCCGCTATTCTTGCCCCATCATTACGTAATGAAACACCTTCAAATATTTTGGTTTATGGAAAAACAGGAACTGGGAAAACAGCATGTGCAAGGTATGTGGGGATGGAGCTAGAAAAGGCAAGTCATAATATGGGTACCCTATGTAGAATTGTGCATCTTAACTGTGAGGTAATAGATACACAATACCGTGTCCTTGCTCAAATTGCAAAATGTCTTTATGGTGAAGATGAGCTAGGAAGTGATAAATCACGAACCCACATCCCGATGACAGGTTGGCCAACAGATCAAGTATACACAGAACTAAAAAATCAGTTGGATTCTGGTGGGGGGGTTTTAGTCATTGTTCTTGACGAGATCGATAAACTTGTTAAAAAAAGTGGTGATGATACGCTTTACAACCTTACGCGAATCAATTCCGATCTAAAAAATTCTAAAGTAAGTATAATTGGAATATCTAACGATTTGAGCTTCAAGGATTTTCTCGATCCCCGTGTTCTCTCTTCGCTCTCTGAGGAAGAACTTGTCTTCCCGCCCTATAACGCACCACAACTAGTTGATATCCTTACCCAGCGTGCTGAAACCGCGTTTATTCCAGGAGCAATTTCTGAAGGAGTAATTCCACTTTGTTCCGCTCTTGCTGCCCAAGAACACGGAGATGCACGGCGTGCACTTGACTTACTTAGGATCTCTGGTGAATTAGCAGACCGCGACGAATCTTTAAAAGTGACGGAAGAACACGTTAAACAAGCTCAAGCTAAGATCGAAACCGACAGTATGATCGAATGTATATCTACACTACCTACACAGAGTAAATTAATATTATATTCGATGCTTATCCTTGAGCAACTTGGACAGAATATCTTTACGAGCGGAGAAGTCTCACGTATATATCAGGACCTCGCACCAACTATCGAGCTTGATGTACTCACCCATCGCCGCATCACCGATCTGATCTCCGAACTGAATATGTTGGGGGTAATCAACACTCGTGTTGTAAGTCGCGGGAGATATGGTCGTACAAAGGAGATGTGGTTTGATTCCAATACAAACAAAATCCGTGAAGTGGTTCTTAAAGATCCGCGTTTGAACGGATTAAAAGATCTCAATGTAAGTCAGATGGAATCAAAATGGATGAAAACTTGGTTCAGGTGACATGCAATGGATGACAAAGATCTCGAAATTCTCCGAATTCTTGAAGAGAATAGCCGACTAACTGCTGATGAAATTGCAACTATGACAAAGATATCTCTTAAAGAACTTGAGAACCGGATACATGCACTTGAAAATGCAAGGGTTATTAGAAAATACACTACGGTAATCAATTGGGAGAAAGTCGGTAACGGAGAAGTATCTGCAATAATTGAACTTAAAGTCAGCCCGGAAAGGGATTTCGGTTACGATCGGATTGCTGAACGCCTTTCGCGGTTTAACGAAGTAAAAAGCTTACGTTTATTAACGGGCACTTATGACCTCCAATTGCTTGTCACAGGAAAAAATATGCAGGATGTTTCACGGTTTGTTTCGGAACACATCGCACCAATGGATAGGATCCGTGAGACAGCCACACACATTATAATGAAATCATATAAAGAAAATGGCAATACACTCTTTGAGCAACAAGAAACAGAACGCCTTCCTTTTTCTTTTTAGGGTGCTGTAATGAAAGACCCAATCTCCAAACGTGCATACGTCATCCCCCCCTCGGGAATACGAAAATTTTTCGATCTCGCTGTAACAATGGAAGGCGTTATCTCTCTCGGTGTAGGAGAACCCGATTTCACAACACCTTGGAAAATTTGCGAATCGAGCATCTATTCAATCGAACAAGGGACGACATCTTATACTTCCAACAAGGGGCTCCACTCCTTAAGGGAAGCCCTTTCCCGGTATCTTTTACAACATTACAATCTTAGGTATAACTGCGATACTGAGATTATCATTACAACCGGTGTTTCAGAGGCCCTGGATTTATCAATAAGAGCGATTGTTGATCCCGGGGACGAGGTTCTTATTGCCCAGCCTAGTTATGTATCGTATGGGCCATGTGTGACCCTTGCCGGAGGGACTCCGGTGTCTGTTGAATGTACAGAAGCGGACAATTTTAAAATCAATGTCGAAAGACTTGAACAAAAACTCACAAAAAAGACAAAAGCAGTTATTATCAATTATCCAAACAACCCGACAGGGGCGGTATTGAGAGGCAAGGATCTTGAACAAATTGCAGATTTTGTGATTGACAACGATCTCTTCCTCATTAGTGATGAGGTGTATGCCGAACTCACATACGAAGGACAACATACCGCTGCAGCTATAGTAGGTAACCTGTGGGAAAGAACCGTTACCTTAAATGGCTTTTCAAAAGCGTTTGCAATGACCGGTTGGCGTATTGGATATCTTTGTGCCCCACAGAAAATTTGCGAGGCCGCTCTCAAAATCCATCAGTACACAATGTTGTGTGCTCCGGTAATGGGACAGGTTGCAGCACTTGAAGCGCTCCGCTCAGCCGAAGATGAAAAAAATGCTATGGTGAACGAGTATAGGCTTAGGCGCAATATGTTTGTTGCAGGACTCAATCGTATTGGGCTCCAATGCCATGTTCCTGAGGGCGCATTTTATGCATTTCCTTCAGTCAAGAGTACAGGTCTTTCCGATACAGATTTTGCAGAACGCCTATTGAAAGAATATCAAGTGGCGGTTGTACCTGGCAGCGTCTTTGGAGTTGGTGGCGAAAATCATTTGAGATGCGCCTACGCGGTTTCAAGAAAAGATCTATCTGAGGCCCTATCACGGATGGGGACGTTTATTTCACAACTTTAAATATTAAAAAATATCTTCCGCTTTTTGTGAATATTAACGACCTCTTAAAATAACTTTGTTTAATTTAAAGAGGTTCTGCATCATGGTCTTATCAGTCCTATCTTTCTATGACGTCTCATATGGCCCTCATTATTAGGGATATTTTATTTCTCAATTCAACCAACATTAGTTGATATCTTAATGAGCTGTACGATTATTGTTGGTGGATTTTTTGGAGATGAAGGGAAGGGCAAGGTCGTTGCCCACATCGCCCACAAAGATAAACCTGTTATTATCTCTCGAGGGGGTGTAGGCCCGAATGCCGGTCACACTGTTCAAGTCGGTAACAAAGAATATGGTGTTCGGATGGTGCCATCCGGCTTTGTATACAAAGATGCAAAGCTTTGTATTGGGAGTGGGGTACTCGTTGACCCCCGGGTTCTGAAACACGAGGTAGAAAGTCTCGGCGTGAAAGGACGCGTCTTTGTTGATTTTCGCTGTGGAGTCATTACGGAAGATCATATATCACGCGATAAGGGAAGTACACATCTTGCAAAAAAAATAGGTAGTACCGGATCAGGGTGTGGGCCAGCAAACGCAGACCGGGTGATGCGCCTCTCTCCACAAGCAAAGGACATACCTGAACTTGCAGAGTATCTCCTTGATGTGCCAAAGGCGATTGATGGTGCACTAAAAAAAGAAGAAGTTGTTTTGCTCGAAGGAACACAAGGATTTGGCATCTCACTCTATTACGGAACTTACCCCTTTGTTACTAGTAAGGACACATCAGCATCGCAAATTGCGGCTGATAATGGGGTGGGACCTACCAAGATCGATGATGTAATAGTTGTTTTCAAAGCATATCCAACACGAGTCGGTGAAGGTCCATTCTTCACTGAAATGTCCGCAGAGAAATCAGACGCAATGGGAATCCAGGAATTTGGTACGGTTACTCACCGTAAACGTAGAATTGGGAGTTGGGATGGAGAAATGGCCAAATATTCAGCGATGATTAATGGGTGTACTAAAGCAGCGATTACTGGTATTGATCGTATAGATAAGGCATGTTTTGGCTTAACAGAATTTGGGAAACTTAGTAAAAAAGCAAAAGATTTCGTGAAAAACGCGGAAAACGATATTGGTTGCCCGGTAGTCCTTATTTCTACGGGGCCTGAGCTTTCTCAGATCATTGATTTGAGGGATGAATATTCATGAGACGTACTTTATTGGACATTCTTTGTTGTCCCGTTTGTAAAGGCGAACTGACTCTTAGTGTTGCTGAGGAAAACGAACGCGAGATCGTTGAAGGGACACTCACCTGCGTGCGGTGTAATGTCGTTTATCCGATACACGAGGGTATTCCCAATCTTCTGCCTCAGAATACCATTGAATAAAAAGGTGTTCGAATAATGTTCCTTTTGTCCATTGCTATGGTCCTGCAGGAACAAAATTCAGATGACAAAAAATATGAAATATTTTTAAATCGGACGGGTATCAACTCAATTGAGGGTCCAAAACCACCCGTTCGTGTGGAAATTGGTGGAACACTTAAATTAAGATTTGTAAATCGCGGATCACCCATCCACATCACCATATCATCCTCTAATAGCGGAATGTTTTCTTCCTTTTTCCACGATAATTTATATATTGTTGACGAAACTCTTTTCTCCATACCAATATATCCTGATTGTCATGAAGGCTTTTTTGATGTCGAGATCATTGCAGGGTATGGTGTAATTAAGGTAGCATTTCGTATTGATGTCCTTCATACGGATCGTTTCATGAGTCAAAAAGTTAAAGAACCGCCACTCCAACCCGTACCCCGCGGCCGTCCGCACCCGCTTATGGTTATGATGGGATTCTCACTTCTTCTCTATAGTGCATGGCTATACTTACGGCTAGATATTCTTAACACAGCTGCGTTCTTTACGCTCATTATTGGAGCAATTTATACATGGTATCGTCAGGGCTTACAATAGCGGCACCAATATTTGTTCTTGTTGCAGCCCTGGTTATAGATCGGTTGATTGGTGATCCTCATACATCCTATCATCCCGTTGCATTACTCGGACGGTTTATTGGACTGTGGGGCAAACCCGTGGCTTTTCCATTAGGTTTCCAACGTGCCATTGGGGTGTCTTTTTGGTTTTTAACGGTTTTCATCTTTACTTATCCCTTCTTCTTCTTCTCCGAATTCGCACCATGGTACCTTTACCTCTTTGGTGCCCCTTTTCTGCTTAAGTGTTGCTTTGCAGGGCGTTCTCTGGAAGATCATACCCTAGCCGTTATTGATGCCCTTAATGGCAGTATAAAAGAGGGGAGGGATCGCGTTAAGATGCTTGTTTCTCGTGATACAACATCGCTTGATAAGAATCACATCCTATCCGCTGCGTATGAATCCTTGACTGAGAACCTTACTGATAGCATAGTTTCACCTTTGTTTTACTACAGCCTGTTCGGGTTGATTGGGTCTGCCTTTTACCGGGCAACAAATACAATGGATGCTATGTTGGGTTATCGTGATCATAGGGTGCGGTTAGGGTGGTGGTCGGCAAGGATGGATGATCTTCTTAACTTTATTCCGGCCCGTATAACGGTTCTCTTCTTGCTTCTTTATTTTGCTATTAAGGGAAGGTTTAGACCGGCATATCGAATTCTGCGACGTGATGGCAGGAACCGCCCTGGTTTTAATGGGGGGATTGTAATGGCAGCTATGGCAGGAGGAATCGGTATCCGTTTTGAAAAACCTGCGGTATACATTATAGGTGATTGTGAGCGATCACTTGAAGACGGAGGGAAAGAGATCCTGCATTCAGTGCGAGTAGTGACATTTCTGGTTGTGATTACTACCGTTAGTACTCTGCTTTTATTGGGAACATTGATCAATAATATGCGAATATGAAACTTGAGGAATTAAGGTTTGGTACTGAACTTCTCAAGCGAGGTTTTGCATCCATGCAGAAAGGGGGCGTAATCATGGATGTCATTAATGCTGAACAAGCAAAGATCGCTGAAGAAGCCGGCGCTGTAGCTGTTATGGCATTGGAGAGGGTTCCGGCCGATATCAGGAAAGCGGGAGGTGTCGCCCGTATGGCTGATCCAGAAAAAGTTACAGGCATTATCGATGCAGTTTCGATTCCTGTGATGGGGAAGGTGAGGATTGGTCACTTTGTTGAAGCTCAGGTGCTTGAAGCGCTTGGCGTAGATATGATTGACGAGAGCGAGGTGCTTACGCCGGCAGACGAACAATACCATATCGACAAGAAAAAATTTACTGTCCCCTTTGTCTGCGGGGCCCGGGACCTTGGAGAGGCGCTGCGAAGGATCCACGAAGGTGCCGCGATGATTCGGACCAAGGGTGAAGCAGGTACCGGCAATGTCGTGGAGGCGGTGCGCCACATGCGTGCGATTATGGGATCAATCCGAGCGCTTAAAGGAATGAACCGGCAGGAGATGATCGATTACGCACGCGAGATCGAAGCGCCGGCAGAACTGGTCATTGAATGTTCAGAACGGGGCAGGCTTCCGGTGGTGAACTTCTCTGCCGGCGGGATCGCAACACCCTCTGATGCAGCCATGATGATGCAGCTGGGTGCGGACGGTGTCTTTGTCGGGTCCGGTATCTTCAAATCGTCAAATCCACAGATGATGGCAAGGGCAATCGTAGAGGCGGTCAACCATTACGATGACGCAAAGGTGATCGCACGCGTCAGCCGCGGTCTTGGTGACGCGATGCCAGGACTGGATGTCCACACACTCAAAGAAGATCAGGTGCTGCAATACCGTGGGCGTTAAGATCGGGGTCCTTGCCCTACAGGGCAATGTCAGCGAGCATATCGGTGCATTCGAGCGTGCCTTGAAGTGCATGGAACGTGAAGATCAATCTTCTGTTTTTCCCATAAAACAGCCGGCCGAGCTTCAAGGCTGTGACGCACTCGCGATCCCCGGTGGTGAATCCACTACGATCTCACGGCTTATTGATAAGAACCAACTCCATGAACCGATCCGGAAGTTTCATGGGGGTATCTTTGCGACCTGTGCCGGCATGGTGCTCGTGGCAACCTGTGTCGATAACCCCCGTGTTCACCCAATCGGGCTCATCGATATGACTGTCAATAGGAACGCGTTTGGGCGACAGCGCGAGTCATTTGAAGCGGATCTTGTTATGGACTGTATCACTGGCGGCCCCTTTCATGCGATTTTCATCCGTGCTCCGGTTGGGACAGAGGTTGGTAAAGGAGTGAATGTGCTTGCGAGAATCGATCGCGGGATCGTTGCGGTTGAATACGGGAAACACATGGCGCTTGCGTTCCACCCAGAGCTTGGCAGTGACACCCGGCTGCACGAGCTGTTTTTAAAGAAGAACGGAATTTAATATGCAAAACGATGCAAATCAAAAAAAAGTAGTTCAGATATACAACGCCGCGAGCACGAGTGTGGTTGTGGCGAGTAGTTTTACGAGCACGTGGAGTGACGGCCCGGCAGTATCCTTGAATGGGTCACCGACCGTATCACCGACAACAGCTGCCTTGTGAGCCTCGCTTCTCTTACCCCCCTCAGCACCGGTCTCAATGTATTTCTTTGCATTGTCCCATGCCCCGCCAGAATTGTTAAAGACGAGTGCCATCAGGACACCGGTGATGGTTGCAACCATGAGGAATGCTGCCATTGCTTCGTATTTAAGAACAAACCCAACAAATACTGGGAATGCCACCGCAATAACCCCGGGGAGTACCATATTCTTCAATGCACCCTTTGTGGTGATGTCAACACAACTGGCGTAATCGGGCTTTACGGTGCCCTCTAGGATTCCCTTGTTTTTGAATTGCCTCCTTACATCCATGATGACATACTGTGCTGTTTCGCCGACGGCACGAATCGCAAAGGCAGAGAAGAGGAAGACAAGCATGGCCCCCAACATGGCACCGCAAAATACCGTCACAGTGGCAAGGTTTACGACCGTGAATGCCTTGTGGGTGAGGTTTGTGACCTCGTCCATATATGCAGAGAAGAGCAGGAACGCTGAGAGTGCGGCACTGCCAACTGCATAGCCTTTCGTCAGCGCCTTCGTGGTGTTTCCGGCAGCGTCAAGGCGCGAAATCCTTTTCTGGGTCTCTTCGGACTCCCCGCTCATCTCCACAATACCGCCGGCATTGTCAACAATCGGGCCGAAGGTGTCCATTGCGAGGATGTACGCGCAGGTGGCAAGCATCCCCATGGTGGCAATCGCGGTCCCATAGAGTCCTCCATGAGACACTCCGCTCAACACACCGCATTGGTAGGCAAGAATCAGGGAAATGACAATAGCGATTGCAGGTGCTGCGGTGGTCTCAAGACCGAGTGCAAACCCGGAAATGATGGTGGTCGCCGGGCCTGTCTTGGATGCACGGACAATTTCAAGCACTGGGCGGTGGGTATAATCCGTATAGTACAGCGTCAGGTAGACAAACACGAGGGATAATGCAATCCCGATAACCCCCGCATAGAAGAACCACACGTTATTCAAAAGCCACATTGTTGCGATATAGAAAAATAAGGTAGCGATGATGGCGGTGATATAGTACCCCCTGTTTAGCGCAGTCATCGGGTTTTCCGTGTCTGCGGATTTCTCGGTAACACAGAAGATACCGATAATGGTGGCAATCAGACCAAAGGCACGGGCAACAAGCGGGAAGAGCACGCCGTTGAGCCCGAACACCGGAAAGAGTGCTACACCCAAAATCATGGCACCGATATTCTCCGCCGCTGTGGATTCGAACAGGTCGGCGCCACGCCCGGCACAATCGCCGACATTGTCTCCCACAAGGTCAGCGATAACGGCCGGGTTCCGAGGGTCGTCCTCCGGGATGCCAGCTTCAACCTTGCCGACAAGATCTGCACCGACATCTGCCGCCTTGGTGTAGATACCACCGCCCAGTTGGGCGAACAACGCGATAAATGATGCTCCGAACCCGAACCCTACAATGAGAAACGGTGTCTCTTGCGGGTTTGCGCCGAACGCGTAAAAGATCAGTGATACACCGAGCAGGGAGAGTGCCACAATGGTGAGTCCCGAAACCGCCCCTCCGCGAAGCGCGAGAACGACAGCCCGCCCAGCATTCGTGCGTGCTGCGGCGGCGGAACGTATGTTGGTCCTGACAGAAATCCACATGCCGATAACGCCGGCAAGGGCACTGCAGAACGCCCCGAAAACAAAGGCAATGGATGTATGCCATGCGACGTCCGTCTTTCCGGCAATGAAGTAAACGCCGAACATAAGGAGCGCAACCACGATGGCAAGGATCGCGATCGTCGAGTACTGCCGTTTGATGAACGCCTCCGCACCCTCGCGGATTGCGTCAGCCACTTCACGCATTTTCGGGGTTCCCGTATCTGCTTTCAGTACGTTAAAAGTGAAGTACGCAGCAACAACCAGTGCAACCAGGCTTGCTACAACAGTAATAAGCAAAGCTTGTACAACAGTAATAATTAGTTGAAACAAAACATCATCACCTCTTTGGCTTTAAGCCAGTCATTAAATTGTGTAATATTTTCCATTAAAAGTTAAAACCCTGTCTGTTCCATTTGACGGGGGTAGTCTGCCCGCAGAAGGCTCTTTCTCATGCACTGCCTGATAGAAGTACACACGTGTGTGGCACCGGGAACTTGGAGGAGCGTTTCCGGTCATATCAGAACGGTGCTTCCTGATTCTACATAATAAAACATTACAAATTTAAAGGATGGGATCGCACGATTATAATCAACGTCATAAACTCTCCCAAATACCGTTCTGGAACAGAGTTACTGGTAGAGAAATTTTTAAATGTCGTAACAGGGTCATGGTGATGAGCATTCTAAGCAGCCGCATACACGTGATGATGACCGCCGTTTTGATGGCCACTCCCTTCTGGTATCCGGAAAGAGTGCCCGGGAACGTTTTTCCATTCGTCCGAACGATACAGAGACAGTACACCCCCAATGAGGGTCATCAGCGGCATCCGAAGCCCCGGGGTGCGTAAATGTTTTTGGCTGGATACGGGCCGATCCTCTTTGCTGTCCTTGGGGCAGCCATCGTCTGTATGGCGGTCCTCGCTGTGCAGCTGAACAACCTCGTGCGATGCACGGTGGCGTACGCGCTTGCGAGCATATGCCTTGCCGCAGTTTTCTTCTTGCTCGACTCCCCCTATGCCGGTGCCTTCGAACTGACCGTTGGTGCGGGCCTGATCTCGGTTCTCTTTCTCGTGGCGCTCATCCTCGCTGGTGGCGAGGAGCTCGAGGTGTCGGCATGAACTTAAAGGCCACTGCCGGCATGGTGATCGGGCTGCTCTTCCTCTTCCTCTTCCTGAGCGCAGTCCTCTCCCTCAATAATTCCTGGCCTTCTACCGCCCCGGCTAGGAGTGATGTGGGCGTTGCAAAGTGGGGCCCCCGCTCGTTTGAAGTGCTCCTCCAAGGGATCATCCTTCTTGCAGGAGTCGTGGCAATCATCCTCCTCCTTGGCTCCAGAAAGTTCCGGGAGGTTCGCCCGTGATCCCACCCGAACTTTTCATTCTCCTTGGTATCTCGGGAGCCCTCTTCACTATCGGTCTCACGTGCTTGATCTCTCGCGCCAACCTGATCAAGATGGTAATCGGTCTTGAATTCCTCGGGAGCAGTGTCAGCCTGATCTTCATCACCGGCGGGTACCTTGGTGGGGACGTCGGTATCTCCCAAGCGGTCGTCTTCACGCTTATCATCATCGAAGCGATTATAGCCGGGGTCGCCCTCGCACTTGTTATTGTCGCAAAGCATACCTGGAAGACTCTCGATATCGCATCCATCGCCCGGATCAACCGGAGGAACGAGCGTTGACGGAGATCCAGCAGTGGGTGCTCCTCCTGACCGTCGCCATACCATTCCTAGGTGTCCTCTTCATCCTCATCCTAAGGAACCGCCCGGATGCCCGGGAGGCGGCATCGCTTGTCGCTGCTATCCTGACCTTCCTCTTATCGGCACTCTTGCTACCTTCCGCATTTGGGACGACACCCATCTCCTCACCTGCGATCATGATAGTTCCCGAGCTGACCATCCAGTTCTCCGCGGACGCTCTCGGGCTCCTCTTTGCGGCCCTTGCCTCGTTCCTCTGGATCATCACAACCGTGTACAACATCGGCTATATGCGTGGCCTCGGGGAACATGCCCAGACACGCTACTATGCCTGCTTTGCGATCGTGATCGGGGCGGTCATGGGGATTGCACTCTCGGCCAACCTCTTCTCGCTCTTTGTCTTCTACGAGATCCTCACGGTCGCCACCTATCCCCTTGTCGTGCACAGCGAGACGCAGGAGGCGCTGGCTGCCGGTCGCAAGTATCTCTTTTATACCCTAAGCGGGGGCGTCGCTATCCTAGCTGGGATGATGATTCTGCTTGTGATGGGAAATACCCTTGACTTTGTTGCGGGAGGGAACAGTGGCATTGCGAGCATTGTTCCTTGGTTGGCCCGTTTTGCCTTCCTCCTGCTCTTTGTTGGGTTCGGGGTGAAGGCGGCACTGGTACCCATCCACGGGTGGCTGCCGAGTGCCATGATCGCACCGACTCCGGTCAGCGGGCTGCTCCACGCGGTGGCGGTAGTGAATGCTGGCGTGTTCGGGCTCCTGCGCCTTATTTTTTACCTGTACGGCCCCGGCCTGATGGTAAGCCTCGGCCTCCAGAACCTTGTCATTGGCGTAGCGATCATCACCATCATCATCGGTTCGCTGCTTGCCCTGCTTCAGGACGACTTTAAGTTACGGCTTGCGTACTCCACCATCAGCCAGTTGAGCTACATGGTCCTTGGCGCCGCGGTCCTCTTACCGGCGGGGATCACCGGCG